>BNJU01003808.1_pt1 | contig 146683 bp, 171 predicted proteins | sample 8539281 | NCBI WGS metagenome assembly BNJU01 (sample SAMD00202456, study PRJDB9452) | human saliva metagenome | isolation source: human saliva | place: Japan | reverse complement strand
TTTACGATTTGTCAGTTTAGAACCAACCTCGTTAATATAGTTTTGGAAATGCTCGGATTTGCGGTGTGTTTCTAAGGCAGCCGTATCTTTATATACCTCCACTACGTATGATTCAGATGGATTACCTTTTACATGAGCCACATTCATAGATAATGTATTAGGCTCGTTAGCCATAGAGGCTGTTAAATTCTGAACACCTGCAGTATTATACGCACCTTGTAATTCAGCAGGTACTTGGAAACGATACAAACCTACAATAGGGGCTGTATCTACTTGTTCTTGTTTATCAAATGTGAATGCAGCAAATGATGTACTCACGCCTAAAACTGAAATAGCAAATGTAAATATTATACGTTTAAAAACTCTTAAATTCATGCTAGTACCTCAGTAAGCTTAATTAATCATTATTATTTATTCTGTCTTTTAATATTTTATATAAGCGAATAACATTAGGTTGGGTTGGCATAAACTTTATACCTCTCTTTAGCAAAGCGAGTACAGTACGTGCTTTTTGTTCTATAATTTTTTTGCAGTATGATTACTCGTAACTAAAAAAATGATTTGCCCCCAATCGTATACTCTCGTTCAATATAATCTATTTGTAATAGGAAACATATCTTGAATCAAAAATACACTTTCTTTACCATCATCAAGTTTTGCTATATAAAGTGTATCACAACGTTTATATTTAAGCTCTTTTTTCTTAATTATCTCTCTATACTTTTGAATTTGACTTGATAAAGGAATCATCCAGTATATATCTCTATTACTATCTTGAAAGCAATAATAATGAGGTCTATTTCCTAATTTGTTTCCCTTCAAAAAAGATTCATTCATATCTGAAAAAAATGAGTCTTTAACAATATAAAACCCTCTCTTCTCCATAGTCCCTCCAGATACAAAAAGCCCTCCGCTTGTAGCGAAGGACTTTATTATCAACCCAACCATTTATATACCGCAATATTGGTCAGCGGTAATACTTTCAACCCGACTATTTATACCCCACATATCGGTCAGTGGCCTACTTCTATCTCTATAATACAAAACTAAATTTAGCTTGTCAAACACCTAGAAAGAATAAATCAACTTTGTAATTTATATTGTAATATATTCCACTATTGTACCATGCTCCTCTATAAGCTTTAACAAGGTCTTTTCCTTGTAACCACACGGTCGCATCATTTTGATTTGGATGGATACCAATGAGATTATCCTTATAATCCGCATCAATGTAATAATGCACCTTACGCTCCTCATCGTGGAGTAAGCAGAATGGTGATACATGACCTGGTTTAATCTTCAAAATCTCCCATAACTCTTCTTCAGAACCAAAGGAAATCTTTTTAAGATTGTGGTCCTTACGGAATTGTTTTAAATCTACACGCTTTGAACCGCGTACAGTAATTAAATAGTAATGCTCTCGCTTATGGTCTCGGATAAATAAATTCTTCGCATCCCATTCTGGATATGGCAGTTCTACATCTGGTTTATCGTCCATACTAAATAGCGGTGCGTGATCCGTAACTTTCAAAAATCGATATGATGGTCACGCAAACAATCATATACGCCTTGTTTATCTAACATGTAATACCTCTAATACATATATTGTTAGTGAAAGTAGCACTTATATGCTATATCACTACATTTATTCTGGAACTTTATATGTCCCATCAAATACAAATAATTCAGGATGTGCATGTACGAATGTGTCTTCATAGATTCCATCATATTCATATACTACATCATCTTTTTTATCAAGGAAATCGAACAGTTCATCCTCATTTTCCCAATCTTTTAAAATGTTCCATCGTTCTTCTCTATCAAATGGAACTGAACCGCCAAAGTAATCGATGACAGTTTGTAAGTTATCTGCTAGTATATCCATCTTAAAGAGACGTAAACCTTCTAGAGCATCTTCCCATACAATACCTGTCGAGTTATAGAAGAATTGATGATGACCACCATTATTAACCTCTGCGAAGTACCAAGATATAGCATTAAGATAGCGTTGCTCTAAGGTGAAAGGTTTTGCGGATTCTATATAATCATCATAAGATCCATATATATTGATGGTCCAATACATGGGTTCATTAATGGTCCATACATCGTCTGTAGCCATGATTTCTTCGAACCGTGATAGTGCGATGACGAGGTACACCTTTACGTTTCTTCTTTTTCTCTGCTATGTATTCATTATAAGCTGCACATAAATCAGGATAGTCAGCTTCACATGTTTCAAAATCCATTTTCAAATAGCACATATCAATGACTTCAAAACAGTACGATTTTATATCATCTAGTTTCGCTTCCGTAGCTAAACGTACACCTTTATCTACTAATCTTAGCATCTGTTGCATAGTATTCGATGTGTACCCGTCACTATTATCCAAAACAAGGGCTCCATACGCATAGGCACAGCGATAATACCACACCGCATCACGATACTCTTCATCAATAGATTCTAATACCTTAATAGCCTCTTTTTCATTGCTATTATTGTTATAAGCTCTACCAAGCTCACCTAATAGAGGTACGGATAAATTTTCCATGCCCACATCAGTTAATATATTAATAATAGTTTCTACATTCCCAGAATTATTAAGCTCTTTAATGGTTTGTAATTGCTCCGCATCAGAAAATGCTTTAAATTGTTCAACCGTTAATCCCATTATGTCACATCCTATCATATTTCATATATAGTCTTAAAATAAACATTATCTAGAAGCTAGCTACCACAAACAATATAGAATACAGGTATACCGTCTTCGTTATCTATGAGACCATACCCTTCACATTCATGTCCTTCGTATTCGATGCCTTCAAAGAATACGTGATCGCCATAATTCTTTATTAGCCATTAAATTGTGCAATTTAAAGAGTAATTCTTCTCTAGTAAAATATGTACCATTATCCGCAACAAGATGAGCCATAATTTCTACCTGCCACATGCCATCTTCTTTATCTTCTTCCAGCAATTCTTCATCGGTAACACGTTCATTATCAAAAAGTTGGTCTTCACTTTCAATCCAAGCTTCATAGGTTACTAGAATTTCAGGTTCTTCTAATCTATCATCGTCATCTGCTTGATCATCATCTACATATTTCTTTACATTTTCATTATATTCTTTGGAAAACTCTTCTCTGCTATATGTTTGCTTATTAAATACCCAATGGACTACATCATATGTAGGATAGTTATCTTCTTCGTATTCATTAGCGTCTTCACATCTTTATCTTCTGTAGCATCTTTACTATTTTTCTTATCAAAGAGATTCTTAATGGTTTCAAATATCACAGGATAATCCTCCTTGTACTCTTTTGGCTTGATTTGAGTTAATAGGTATTTTACAACTTCACAGCACCAACCAAGTTGTTTATCTAAATGGGCTGCTTTCGTCATTTTTATGCCTGTTTCTATTAACTGTAATGCTTTTTGTACATGTTCAGAATCATAGCTTTCACCACACCCTAAAGATGCATGAGCATAGCCACAACGATAATACCAAGACCAATCGCGATGTGCCTCATCTATACGATTAAATAACTCGATAGCCTCTGCTGCACGGCCATTATTGTTATACATACGTCCTAAGGCGCTTAACAATATAGGCGACAAATTATCAATGCCTATGTTAGTTAATAACTCCATCGCACGCTTGAAATCGATGCCCTCTTGTTCATTAAGGAGCTTAACCTTTTCTGTATCACTTAATTCTTGAAACTCTTCATCCGTAATTTCTTCTATATTGAAATATAAGTTCTTAATAAAGTCACCAAAGTTATCTGCTAAGGGAGTCATGGAGTAATCACATTCTTGGTCTACACGGACTACCTTAGGTTCACCGGTTGGACCGCACTCACGATAATCGAGGAAAACCATGTCGTGACCGCCGGAAATCGTATCGGCTACAACGATACCGATAGGGGGATATTTTACTTTTGAAATCCAATATTCATTACCCATCTCACCTAAAAGAGAGTATTTTTTATCTCTATCGATGCCATATATTCCTGTTATATATACACAATCGTCATCATCGTTAATAAAACAATTTTTCTTTACTACACCACCATTATGGTTTTTAAGTAGTTCAATATATGCTGCAGGCAATGTATAGCCTAGTTCAGCTTCAGCATTCTTAATATCCTCATCGGTAACCTCTCTACCTATATAGGACTCAAATGCATAATCGGTATCTTTCCAAAATCCAGTCCAATTGAAATCTTTTAGATTACTCATAACACTTTCTCCTAACCAAATAGATATAATCTAACCACATTTTATGTCATCAATAGAATATTTTTTTATTAAAGCTTTCACCTCACGCCGTATCAAAATGGTATCTATAATATAGGAAAAAATGATATAAGGAGATACGTTAATAATCCCGACAGGGGCCAATATAAGGGCTGCCCACAATAAATCCAGTGAATACGCATACCACTTAAAATCAATGGTATTTAAAAATGGTATAACATAGTCAATAACTCTTACTTCCCATTGCATTAATGGGTTCAATTCCTCACTTGTGCCTAATAGCCAAGTGAAAGTAAGGGCAAATATCAAACCGTATACTATGCCAACTGGAATTAATATCTTCGCTCTCTGTTTTAACAGATTACGGCAAATCTCATCTTCATCCTCTGGTGCTATATCATATACCATATTACATTGAATCTGAATTCGTCTAAATCGATAGCGAATATACTTATACAAAAGGTTATTCGGTGTATATAACATAATAGACTCCGCATGCTATTGGTAGTAACTAAATCATTAGAGAATATATTATCCATCTATGGCAAAGTAATGTAAATCTTTGAATTCATTATCCCAAAATGTAAAGGAAAAGATGTGCGTATCATCAAAGGTTTGCTCACAATAGGTCACAGCATCTCGCTCTGGTTCAATAATAGGCATACCTATCCGTGTTTTCACTTCATCAATGTTTACATCGCCATACCAATCTTGGATTTCGTTATGAATGAAAGTAACAATAGAATCTATATTCTTATGATAATTAGTAGCTAATAATTTAGCAGTATCTACATTAGCATCCGTTGGCTTCTCATCCCAACAAAATTGTATACCTTCATAGATCAATGTATATTGCCTTAACCGTTCATCATATATTATCCCATTAGTCATTTTCAGTATCCTTTACATAGCTTTCCATCTTAGGTCTTAAGTCTAACACGACTTCCCAACTATCTAATGCTGGCACCTTATGATATGCAACAAAGTCTTCTATGATCTGTAATACCTCTTGATGGCCCAGCTCATTCTACCATATATGATGGCGCCTCGGTCACTATCATTAGTTACACTAAGCTCTAAATGTAATAAATCGGTATCTTGATCACTACAAACCTGTACAAAGTTATATAGTTTATTATCTATGGAGATTGCCTTTGATGGAGAAATAACTACAAAGTCTTGCTCTTGGTCCTCAATAGCATACAGATTTTGTTCAACTTCATTCAGTGTAATACCTTCATATTTATAGGTACCTACATCAATGGACCAATCCGTATATGTTTTCTCAAATGTATCTGTCATATGTATTGCCTCTCCTTTACGATATACATTAAAATAAGGTTTCTAATTGACCTGACATATCCGCCATAAATTCATCAAATTTACAGAGCTCTCGTAGTTCTTGATGTTCCATATCATAACAGGAAATCTTTTTAGATTTAGGATCCCATACAATTTGATAATCGTTGTACTCACCTAGCTCTTTAGATAAACGTAATAGCTTACGACGCCCCCATTTAAATGAAACTGTATCAAGTAAAGGTAAGAACTCTATAGAGATAAAATCTGAGTCTGGCAATTCAAAGTAAAGATTATCTCCCTCTAAAAAGGATACTAGTCCCTTTGGTAGTTTAAACGGTTTTAATTGATCCATTTTATTCTGTTTATCATGGTACTCAGCAGGCTCTAAATTTTTAAAATACTCAGCCATTTCCATATTGCCTTTTTCAATAGCAATACTATAGGGACGCATACCATCCTTTTCTGTGATGGTTACATCTGCACCATGTTCTACTAGATATTTACACATCTGTAAATCCACATACCGAGCTGCTACACATAGTGGGGTTGGCTTAAATGGATACACAGAATCAGGCTTGTTGTAATTAATATCTACACCATTATTAATAAAGAAATCTAGAGACCTCATAATTTTTATCTGTAATGGCATTTCTGAAAGCTGTCCACCATATTTCTGTACTGTATGGCCTAAGTCATGAATGAGTTGTAAGTTCTCATATTTCTTGCCATATAAGGCAGCTTGAAAGGCATCTACGTTCACACAGTTCAAAGCATGAATATTAGCACCATGAGCTACAACATAGTCTATAATCTCTTGATTACCATACCGTACAGCTAATAAGAAACTTGGATTTTCTTCATCATTTAGATCTACGCCATGTTCAACTAACCATTTGAACACTTGGCAAACAGTTCATCACTAACGCTAATTGTAGAGGTGAATACTCACTATATTTACCAATTTGTATAGGTTCATCTATATCCCAACCACTATTTTTAATGCGCTTTCAAGAGCAGTTATATTTCCATTTATAATATCTGTCACTAAATCTGGTACAGATTCAAAACTGCCTAAGTCCTTAAGATGTATCATATGTGTCTCTCCCTTATAATACGACCTTATATGTATACTGATAATTCATAGTTTAATTATACTAAATTTATTGTAACTTTTTGATATAGAAAAAGCCTCTTACAAAAGTAAGAGACCTTTCAACAAATTTTCAATTAAATGGAACGCCATTATGACATAGGTTTCTTTATTATACGTATATATGGGGCATCATTATTGAATCAAGACTTATATAGTAGGCATATACTTTTCTTCAAAGGACGTCAATATACCTAACAGTTTAGTATCTAAAAACGACAGAGCCTGTTTTCTAATGTCTGTTGGAATACCATAATAGGCCTGAGCTACACCGCCACAAATAGCAGCAACAGTATCACTGTCACCACCTATTGAGATAGCATTGCGAATGGCATCTTCAAAATCAGTGGATTCAAAAAAAGCTTGCAATGCTTGTGGCACGGTTCCTTGACAACTTTCATTAAACCTATAGGTATCTCTGATTTCATCCAATGTGAAATCCATGGTGTAATAATGCTGATTAATATAATCTCTGATTTCTTGTATATCTTTACCAGTTTTAGCTAAGTATACGGCAACTGCTGTCGCCTCTGCACCTTTCATGCCTTCTGGATGGTTATGAGTGACCTCAGTAACTAATTTAGAAAGAAGCTTTGCTTCGTCCAAACTATGTGCTGCAAATCCAGCAGCACTAACTCTCATAGCAGAACCATTACCATAACTATTATATGGCTTTGGATTCTCTGCAAAAATCCATCTATAGAACCGATCGCCATATCCATAACCTGGATAGCATCTCCCAATCGTTTGCATACATTCCACTGCATTTTTAGAAAGATTTCTGTAATCTGGTTGGCTCATAAGAATGGCCTTTGCTACAGCAAGTGTCATGATACTATCATCAGTTAACACACATTGATCTGTAAAGAAATCAAAGTCCTTCCGTCTAATATTATTAAATTCGAATCGTGAACCAACTATATCACCAATGATTGCTCCTAACATGTTAATCCCTCCTTGTATTTTGAAATTTATAGACTAAGCAAAATCATTCTTCTTACACCTGCGAAACTCTCATATGCTCAATATTTGCTTTTACATATTATGATGTATGACTAGCTAGTTCTATTTATTTACTTATCCTATCTTATCTTTAATTTCATCATCTAATAACTTAAACATTTCTACTTTATGTTCATCTATACTAGAAGAATCCCAGGCTCCTCCATTCTTGTCCAAGAGCCTCTTCATCTTAATAAGTTTTTGGACTTTGATTAATAATTTCTGGATACTGTTCTACTTTTATGTTTGGGAATCATATTAGAGAACTTTGAATTTTGCAGATACTGTTATCAATGCAAGATTACCAAAACTATCAATATTATTAATACAATCTGCATCTTTAATATTTTTCCGATGTCTTGGGAAAAAAATGTTCTATTGATGTCCTAAATTGAAATTGGAAATTCTCTAAATGATTTAAATTCATCTCGCAATAAAATGTAATCTAAATAGGTAAATACAATACGGTCAATGTTAAAACCTCTGCGAATTTTGATATTTAGACTCCTCAATCTTTCTCACAGCAATATTTTTTTCAAGCATTGGAATTATATGATTACCATCTGGATTCTTATTTACATCAGCCATAACTCTTGCTATCCAATGCATAGTTTTTTAGGTGATGTATATGTAATTCTTAAACAAGATTCTAACCAACATAACCTATTATTGATTTCACTATCATATTTTGATTTATCACTTTACGAGAGGTCGAACTAAAGGTTAATAAATAATATGGTTTGTAATAATGATTTTTCCTCTCGTAGCTCGTTAGCTGTTGCAAAGACCATTTACCATCTAATCTATATTGTCCTATATACTCTCTTTTAATTATATATTGATCAAATATATAGCGATATTTAAGCAATGAAAAAAATGAAAAGTTAAGTGCAGCATCTTTACTACTCCAATGATCTTTCATTATTTCAAGAAATCTTTTGTCATCTAGACCTGCTTCATTATCTTTATTTTGTCATCATATAGCTCATTGCTTCATTAACTAAAAGAAGAAAGTTAGGAAATGTAACAATTGACTCAAATCTTTTCATTTTCTATGCTATCTTCTTTTTATACTAGCATTTAAACTATATACAGGTTGTCTTAATTTGCTTTCTAATGTAAACTCAGTCTCATGATTAACTTTTACTTCACCAAACAGACATCTTAATTCAGCAAAAGTCACCGATATCAAAAAGAATTCCAAGATTTCACCAAAATATAGATGTTTCGGTTTCTCTATAGGAAAACACATTTGAACATACTTATTCATTTGTGAGCAAGCATCCCATATAGTTGAGGCAATTATTTTATCTAGTCTATCACGTTCTGTATCACTACTTTTAATTGCACCTAACAGCTTGGCCTTCATAATTTCATGAAGTTCCAACTGCTCACCTCTGGTATTCATAATTTCAAAATAATGGTTTAAATCAATATTTTTGGGTACTTGTGTACGAATTAACATGATAGCTGAAAGTTTTTTTATTAAATTCAGAAATAGATTCACTATTTTTTTAGCAAAATATTTACTTATGATAGAATATCCCTCAATAATTTCTTGAGAATATAAATTTTCTGAATATCCGCTTTTATCATTCCTTGCTTTCCATGCTTTTAATGAAATTTAATGTTCTATTTGATGTTTCACGTGCCTCAAATTTTAATGATCCTTTCATTAATAGATTGATTGTTTAAAAAAACAAAGTAATAAAAATAATGTTGTTAGCCTTTTGCTGTCCATCAATAACCTCAAAGCAATTTATGCTACGCTCATTTACAATTAAATTGCCTAAATAATACTTTTTTTGTTTTATTTATATCAATGTCATTAATATCATCTAGCAACTGTTCAATCTCAAATCTCGACCATGCATAGTTTCTTTTGATAGATAGGAATTAAATATTCATTATTATTGAAAAACTTGCTCTACGGTAAATTCTTGAGGTTGCACAATAGTTTCATAATTTATCATATATTTCCCTCACTAGATATCTTATCAAATACTTTTTCGGTATCTTTCAGTATTAACCTTTGAATTCTTAAAGGTATCTTCTGATACTATATCTAATATAATGGTATCTAACTCCATTGGATCTTGCATATCAGAAATAACTGAAAATAAATTAAGTCCACTATTCAATCTTTCCGATTTTCCTCTAGCGTATTTATTTATAGATTCCCTATAAACAGCTTTCTATACAGACCCGTAATGAATATGCCCATTTATAAAAATAGTAATCTAGATTCCGTAAGTGAATTTATATTAAATCTATCAACATAGAACATTAGTATGTTAATAAATAAATTATATATATAAGTATCCCCTGAACCAGATTGGATAATTTCTTCTGCATTAAAACTATGAAAGATTCTTTTTTTCCAAAGTCTTATATAGATTTAAATAGTGTTGAGTATACTTGAAAAAGCGTGATCCTGCAATAAGTGGCTGAGTCAATTGAAATTGATTTGAGTGCTTTGCTAGATGCTAGCTCATATAGCCCTTCGTAATTAAACTTCTCCACATAGAGATTAGATGCTTTATTATAAATAGAAAAATTATAGTTATTACTCTTCTTAATACCTTTGAAAACATCTATCTGATTAATCGAATAATTTAAACCGTCTTTATTTTTTTATACCATCTAATTAATGGAAATAAATTATCTGCAAATAAATTTTTCTAGTTCAGATTGCTTTAGTACTTTCCCATGTATTTACAATATCAATCTTTAAACTTTCACTTTCATCATTCATCTCTCGTAAATGATAGGATTTTAAAAAGATCATGTGGAGCCAACGCCTTTCCTCTTGAGTTTTGTGAATCAAAAAAACTGAAACGCCTCTTGTTCATCTTTTCGTAACTATTTTTTTACTACAGTACAATGATCTAATAAATAATTACTATAATCTTCCAGTTCTTGTTTCTCAAAAATCCAAAAAGTCTTTTTCTTATAACACTTAGATTTCTAACTATAGCTTCTGAAGATAATTCATTATATTTGGCATTTAACAATGACGATGGTAGCTTTCTAATATTATTACCTGACTCACCAATGGCAAAAAAATAGTATTGATAATGTTGTAAGTCGCTGTTGCCCGTCAACAATATTTAATTGGGTTGGAGTATTGTGAAGAACAACAGTTCCAATACGATACTCTAACATATTATTTTTTTAAATGCAGTAAATATATCATTTATCAATGTTAAAACCGATTGGGGACTCCATTTATATGGCCTTTGATATTCTGGAATGCCTAAATTTTGCTTGGGTGGCTCTTTGTGCTCCATAAGTTCTCTTATTGTAATAATACATAAATCATCATTTCTCTTTACCATTTAAATTGACCTCATTTTATCAATTTATTAAATTACATATACATGATTCTGATTTATTAATCTTACTTCTATTCTATCATTTCAATATTATTTTTTTATAATATTTCAGAAAAAGATTTTATAACCAACAAATAATGTTATACAAAAAGGTGCAACTCCATGAGCTGCACCTTTTTAGGGTATAGAAATACTTTTATCTTATCCATTTTATTCTAATTATTTCTAGCTTGCTCTAATTCTTGGATACGTTTTTCCAGTTGAGCAATTCTAGCATCTGTAGAGGATGGAGCTGTTTTTAGATTCAGGGCCTACTTTAAAGCTAAGGCCACCGTTAAATCCTTGGTTACCATTGCCAACCACAGTACCTACATTAAATTGTACATTGCGGTTTGGACGGTAGTAAGCACCTAAAGCAGTTGCTGTTTTGCCATGATAATGACCAAAGCCAACGGCTACACCCAATCCAGTTTCACCTTCTGAGAAGTTTGGTTGTAATGCAGCTAATGCATAACTAGATGCAGTCGCTTTATTAACTGTAGTTTCTATATTTGTACCTACAGATTGTACTTGGCTAATAGCATTTTCCAATTGACCTACTGTTGCCGCATCATGTGCATCAACACCATCAGCTACTTTCACCAAACGATTATATTTAGCATCTGAATATGTAGTAGGTGTTACTGTAGGCTCTTTATCATAATCTGGCACAGTTTTTTTATAACCTAAGTGTGTGGTGATTTCTTTATCTGGATATTTTACTGTGTAACCAGAAACATCACCAGCATCATGACCAAATGCAATTGTGCCTTCTTCTGTAGCTACGCTTTCATAACCGATAGCAGTGCCATATTTTACAGTTGTTCCTGCCTTATGACCTAAGGCTAAACTGTTCTCTGCATGAGAACCTGTAAATCCGCCACCGATAGATGTAGATGCTACACCAAGTGTTAGACCATTAGAACCACCAACAACAGTACTACCATTTCCTACAGTTCTTCCATCGCGACTACCTACAATTGTACTGTATTCACCATTGGCAATATTTTTATGGTTAACAAATCTGCGACCTGTAAATTCTCGGCCACCGCCACCAAGAATGGAAGCACCAACACCTACAGCTTCATTTTTGCTGCCTCCAAATACGGAGGACCACATGCCGACACCGGTATTACCTAAACCACCAGCGAGGGTACTGCCATGACCATCTGCATTATTTTGTGATCCCCCAATAACGGAACCGATTTCACCGCCCGCATTGTTGCCACGACCACCAGCAATAGAGCTGTGTAACCCATAGGTACCATTGGCATTACCACCAGAAATAGAAGAAGATTCACCATACGCAATATTATCTTCCCCACCGCTGATTGTTGCATAATTACCCACTAAAGAACCAACAGCTTCAATTTGGTTCTTTGTACCACCAAGAATAGCACCACTTTTAATCTCTTCGTGAACTATATTTTTAAAACCCCACCCTACAATAGCTGTATATGATCCTTCTGCTGCATTCATCGTACCTGCAAGTACAGCACTATTTTCACCTTCTGCAACATTAGGCTCTTTATCTTTGCCTCCACTTACAACAACACTGCCGTCACCTAGTGCCTGATTACCAGCAGCATAGCCACCTATGACTTGACCAGCTACCTCTACAGTTTGGGCAGTTAACACGGCAACAGATCCTAAGGTTAATGCAAACACACAAGCCGTTAACGATGCACTTACACATCTTACCTTCTTGCCATTTTGTTGTAGTGAATTCAATTTGTTCATAGTAAACATGTCTCTCTCTTCCTTCTCTATAACTATACTCAAACTCTTACTCCATAAAATTTTTCTTAGTTACATTCACTAATAGATACACACAAATTACTAAAAAGAACATTTTTATTTTGCAAGATATACATAAGATACGCTCATTGTAAGAAAAATTTTATGAGTTATTCAATATTTTATATTAATGAAATAAATTCATATGTTTATAAGTTTTACTAATACCCTATTGGTATAATATGCAGCATTTGCATAAAAATAATATATCTACTACAAGTCAGATGAAGACCAAAGGCACTGTTTCTATAAGCTTTTCTTGAATATAATTGGTATTTATAAGTATATAACCAGTATTCATAATACAGAATTTTTAAAAGATATAGTCCAATGATATACTTAAGATAGTGTATATTATTTTTATTTTATAATGTAAAGGGTCGTGTGTATGAGAAAAAGTATAAATAAGAGAAATGTAACGCGTTGGGGGCGATTTAGCACGTCAAAGGCCGTATTATTTTCTATGATTTTGACAGCTATGAGTGGTCAAGTGGTAAATGCTACTGACAGCAATGCTGGATCTGAGCAAACCATAGTACCAACTATCACGGTAACAGCTACAAGAACAATGGAAGATATTTCAAAAACACCAAGTTCCGTTTCTGTAATTACAGCTAAAGATATTGAAGCACGCAGAGTTGATACAGTAGCTGATGCTTTACAAATGTTACCAGGTGTTTATAAAAGCCAAAAGGCAAATGGAGGATTACAAATTCGTGGTTTTGACTCCACTAACACATTAGTATTACTCAATGGTGTACCAATGAATAATACATTTAATAATAGTGTGGATTGGGAAGCTATTCCGGTACATTCAATTGATCGAATTGAGTTAGTACGTGGTCCAAGCTCCTCTTTATATGGTGGTCAGAGGTGTTGCCGGTGTTATCAGCATTCAAACGAAACAGCTACAACCTAAACAAGATGTGAAAGATATCCATTGGCATGGACAAATCGGATATGGTTCCCACGGAACTCGCAACAATGAATTAGGTTTTGATGCGCGTGTATCTGATCGCGTCTCTGTTGGTATGTCCGGAGAACAAAGAAAAACCGATGGATATCCTGGGTTCTTTATTACTGGCAGAGCTGCCAACATTAGACCTACTACAGTAACGGTTACACCAGATAATCCTGTACCGCAAACAAAAGATGGGTCCTATCTATTAGGCAGTCGTGGCGATAAATCCTATGACAATAAAAGCCTTTCTACCTACATTACGATGAAGCTTCGTGATAGAGAGTCGTTAACATATTCATATCTATATACAAAAAAACAGATATGCTTATGAAAATCCAATGAGTACGATTACAGTTAGCGGTCAACCAGTTTTTTTCAGGTAATGTCAAAGTTAGCAATCAAAAATATGTAGCCCTTAGAACAAGTCGATATTTAGGTTATGACGGATTAAAAGAATATCACTCCCATAACTTACAATATAAAAATGACAAAAATAAGATTCAAGCTACGTTCAATATGTTAGATCGTAAAAAAGATGGTTTCTCTAGCCCTTCTAACCCAAACACGCCAAATTATAGTGGACCTGGGGATGACTCCTTCTATCCTGGAAAAACAATTAATTTAGATGTACAGAAAGTATGGGACCGCAGAGGCAAACACAGTGTTGTTGCTGGATTTAACTGGAAAAAAGAAAGCTTTAACCAAAAACGACGAGAATTAACGAATTGGAGAAACCATTCCTCTTTTGATTCCACTACGTATCCAGGTGGTTTGTACGAAATCAACAAAGGCGCTACAAGTAATCTAGCATTATTTGTTCAAGATACATATCGTCCTAATCATGACTGGGCTATTTATAGTGGACTTCGTATAGACAGATTTAAAAAATTCGATGGTCAACATGTGACTTATGACCAAGCTAATAGCAGATATGATACAGTAAATCATGGAACCGGCACTTATACAGAATTAAGTCCTAAGCTTGCCATTGAGCATTACGTAACTGACTCCTTGAATGTGTATGCATCTTATGGTCATTCCTTTAACCCACCTCCATTGAGCCAAGTCTATCGTTATAGTGATATTGTGAAAGCAAATCCTAACTTAGATCCAGAACGTTCTGATTCATTTGAAATTGGTTTGAAAAAAGAATGGAATACAAAGACTACATTAAATGTATCTGGATTCTATGTCAAAACTAAGGACAAAGTTAAATATCTTACATATTATGACAATAGTGGCAATGTAGACTATAAAATGTACAATAACGTAGATGAAGAATCTCGCCGCGGTGTGGAACTAGAAGTTCGTCATCAATTGTCATCTAAATGGTCTGTATTTGGAAACTATACATGGCAAACAGGTCGTATAAAACATAAAGATCTTCCTAACACAAATGCAAGCGGATATGAGGAAATCAATTATGATATACCTAAACACATCTTCCATGCAGGTCTTGAATATACTAATGGTAAATGGAATGCCCTTTGGGATGCTCAATATGTAAGTCGTCGACAATCAGTAGATGATATTACAGGTCAATACGGTTCCTCAGATAGCTACTTTATCTCTAATGTAGCAATGAATTACAAATTCTCCAAAAGAAGCGACATTACAATTAGGTATTCAAAATGTGTTTAATCGTGTTTTCTTTGATGATGAAGCTACCGCAGGACGTACATATTCTGCAAGTATGAAGTTTAAATTTTAATAATCATTCATCAAATTTTTACTATATAACTTCTATTTGCTTTAACCACAACCATATAAAATCTATCTAAATTTAATATATAAAAGCAAAAAGTCCATCGCATATCGTTTCTATGCGATGGACTTATTTATTCTTCTTCAATTATTATTCCATTTATATATGCAAATTCAATCATAGTGGATCCATAAAATTCACTCACGCCTAATGAAATATTTTTCTTTAGAATTTCTTTCAACTGATTATAAAAAGTCAATATACATACTTCTTAACTCAGAATTTTTTTGATTATTTTATTAAAAATATTGTTGAGCTTTATCTTTTCCACCATAATGATAAATATAATACAGTAGATTATGATCGTTTATATCTTCCTCTATAAGTTTTTCAATATTACGTTCTGTATCTTCAAAATCTTCAAATAGCGGTATTATATATTCCTCACATAACTTGCTAACTTCATCTACAGTATATTGATAGCTAGCACCTGCTAATTGATACCAATGCCATTCAGTTCTATTTAACAAACGACCTAATTCTCCGCCATATACAAACCCGTTATGAATATTAGCTTTTTTCATAGATTTAGAATAAATGGCAATATGTGGAACAAACTCTACGCTATCTGCATAGTTATTTCTATTAGCTTGAAAGTAGATTTCAAAGATAAGGTCTTTATTCTTAGAGGTTTTCTTTAACTTCTGACCTTTACTAACTACCTTAAAATCAGGAAATTTACTTGCTATCTCCTGCCAAGCTTTTTCACATAACTCTCTAGGTTTCAAAATTGTAAAAGTCCTCCTAAATAGTACTGTATTTCTTTTAAAGATTACTTTCAATAACTATAACAGATGTATATTAAAGTATTTCCTTTTCCCAAGCAATACATGAGTTTAAAACTCTAATGCATCTTTACTAAAGTTTATAAGATCAACTTCAATATTTTTGAATTATTTTAGTCCAATCATATACAGCTTACTTTATCGGTAAAAACATGGGGTATTTTTTGACACGATACACCATATCTCCGCTATTCCAAATATACATAATCATGGATACTGGAGATTTTTCATCGGCCCAAAGACAACCGGTATATGTAGTTGTATTAGCATAATAGCCTTCAGTAATTATTTCAAATTCTGAATCTGCATACTCATTCATAAAAATCATGTAAACAAATGGACTTTCCAGTAAATCGACCTTCCCGTAAGGTTTTGTTAAATATTAGTACCTTACACAAATCCACATCACAGTCTTTAAAAGATATTTCACCGGAAAAAGCTCTTTCTTCACCGTCTACCAATTGATACATTTCGTCAACTGTTAACGTCAATGTTTTTATTATGAATTTCTGATTCTATTTACTTTACTACCATAAAGACTGAAAAAGGATATTACTTTTTCTATCATGTATAAACTCCATATTATTCCTCACAATATGAAATCTAAAATTGTAATTTAAATATATTATAAAAACTATTATTTGATTATTTAAACGAAGTGTATTCTATTACAACCGCTTTATTATATTAGGTCTAAATAAAAAAATCAGATTTATTCAGTTCTAGAACAAAAGCACTTAAATAAATATTATTTCTTATCGATAAACACTGCATCACCTCTATAAAGTGAATAAGAGTCATCCAAAACATACTTATTTGACGCATTTAATGCTGGAAACTGAATTACTGCATCTCCAACCTTAACCGCATCAGACTTAATATGAACTTCAAAAGGACTATTAGTATCGATCTTAGATAATTCAAATAATGATTGATAACCTACTGTTACCCACATACCAGGACCTTCATATTGATCATCGCCACGTACGGTCTCTGTTGGATAATATGTATTTCCATTTTGTACTATAGATATAACGACATTATTAGTATCATTATACATCTTACTTTCCGGCATATAAAGGAAAGATCTAACCTGTAATATATTAGTAGCATTTCTTGTTGAATAAGTACTTGCTACACCTCTAGCATCCTCCAATGCCGTATTTGCAAAAAAATTGCGAATGGAGTTTGAACATATACGATACCTTGCAATTCATTTCTTGGGAAAAATTCCACCATAACGTCTTTTAATAAACTTTTTTTCTTAGCAGTAGATATCATTTTGATATTTTTATTTTTCTACTAAAGACTGTCCATAAGATGTTGCTGATGCAATATCTTCATTTGTAATTTGGTGTTTCTCAATAACTTGAGGATTATAAGTACTAATATCTTCAGCAGATACTGCCATAACAGACATAGCTAAAAATTGAAAAATAAAAATAATTTGTTTCTTAAAGTTCATAATCTCACCTACAAAACATATACTTTTAAAAATAAGCTTTTCCATAAATTTTGGTCATCTCTAATATGAGCCATTCTAAGCCTCACTACATCGCTTTACTTTTAGTGAGCAAAGCCACTGCCTCAGTGGTTCGGCGTTTCCAATCGCACTTCGTCTTCGTCTCGTGTTCTTGGACGCCTATCACATGGGCAGTGCTAATGCTCACTGCGTCGCTTCGCTTCTAGTGAGCAAAGCCACTGCCTCAGTGGTTCGGCGTTTCCAATCACACTTCGGCTTCGTCTCGTGTTCTTGGACGCCTATCACATGGGCAGTGCTAATGCTTACTGCGTCACTTCGTTCCTAGTAAGCAAAGCCACTGCCTCAACATGCGCTGTCATTGGGAACATGTCTACAGGTTGGACTTCTTTTAGTTCATAGCCGTAGTGTGTGAGGATTTCAATGTCTCGCGCCATGGTGGCTGGGTTACAGGATACGTAAACAATGCGTTTTGGCTCCATCCCTGCTGCAGAGGTTAGTACTTCTTCTTTACAGCCTGCTCGAATTGGATCGAATACAATTACGTCTGGACGTACTCCAGCCTTGTAGAGTTTTGGCATTTCTACGGCCGCATCAGCGACGATAAACTCCGTATTATCATAGCCGTTGCGGCGCGCATTTTCACGAGCATTGATAATGGCTGGCTCTACAATTTCAATGCCGATAACATGTTTAGCTTTATGAGCTAAAAATAATGAGATGGTACCTGTACCACAGTACGCATCGATAACGGTTTCATTACCTTTTAGGTCTGCATAAGCTAATGCTTGATTGTAAAGTACTGTAGTTTGTTCCGGATTCACTTGGAAGAAGGAGTGTGGAGATAAGGTAAACCGTAAATCCTTAATGTGATCTGTAATCGTCCCATCACCATAGAGGATATTATTTTTAGGGCCTAAGATAACATTAGTACGCTTACCATTCACGTTATGAACAATAGTTTCTACTTGAGGAATTCGTTCTGTTAATTTATCTACCCACTTTTCTTGGTGTGGTAAGTAATCTGTAGCAGTTACAAGGATAATCATCCATCCAGATTGACCGATACGTCCGATAACATGGCGCAATACGCCCTTTCCTGTGTGTTCATCATAGGGCTCGATGTCTAGTTCTTTTGCAATCTCATAACAAACTTGAGCAATAGTATTGTTCCCTTCATCTTGAATTGGACAGTTCGTACCTTGCACAATATCATGAGATCCCATCGCATAGAACCCCATTTGAATGTCGCCTTTAGCACCCCCTACAGGCATTTGCATTTTATTGCGATAGGCCCACGGATTTTTAGGGCCTAATGCTGGTTTCACAAGGTCAGGATTCTGATGTCCAATGCGTTCAATAACGTCTTTCACCTTTTGTGTTTTTAGTGAAAGCTGTCCTTCATAGGTAATATGTTGCAATTGGCACCCACCGCATACACCATATAAGTTACAGGTAGGCTCTATACGATTAGAAGCTGGTGTTACAATATCAATTAACTTGCCTGTAGCATAGGTCTTTTTCACCATAATAATAGATACTTTCACCGTTTCTCCAGGCAAGGCAAAGGGAACAAAGACAGTAAAATCATCTACGCGACCTACACCTTCCCCACTACTGCCGATACCGTGTATCTCTACGAGCACCTCATCCCCTAGTTTAACAGGAGCATTCAAAATAGCCTGTTGTTTTTTAGAAATCTTACCACTTGTATTCTGTTGTTTAGATGTATTCTTACGAGATGTACGACCTGTACCGTTCATTACGCGTCTCTTTTCTTCCAAATTTTAATGATACCAGTCACGATGAGTACAAAGAATACCGCACCAAATTTAACGAGTAATTCTTCGCCTTGGATATATGGTAAAAGAAGTGGATCTTCTACGATCATTTCACCGGCAACCCATCCAAGTAGTGCACCGCCAGCCCAAAGAATGGCTAGGGAATTTGTTAATAATACGAGCGAATAGTGTAGAACAAAATACGATGATAGGTACCGTAATTAGCATACCAACAATAACAAGCTCTAAATGACCTTTTGCAGCGCCCACAACACCGATAACATTATCGATACTCATCATCGCATCGGCTATAATTATCGTCCAAATAGCACCACTTAAAGAGTTTTTAGCCTCAATGTGAGTCTCTTCATCGCCACCTTTTAAAAGCTGAATCGCAATCCATACAAGAACTAAGCCACCACCCAAATGGATGAGTGGAATCAAGGTTAAAGCCTCTACCAAAATAGTAGCGAAAATAAGGCGCATCAGGATAGCGCCGACAGTCCCCCATAGAACTGCTTTCTTTTGTAGTTCTGGGGCTAGTTTACCTGCTGCCATACCAATTACAACAGCATTATCGCCTGCTAATAAAATATCTATCAATATAATTTTGCTAATGGTAATCCATGTAGCAGCTTCTAAAAATTCCATCTGTACGTACCTCAACTATATACATTCATTATCTATCCCTTAACTATATCATAATTCTCGTATTTTCTCATTAAAAAGGATTGACTTAGTAGGACATAAATTTTTACAAAAAAATATCCCTTCCCCTATAGATAAGAGAAGAGATATTTTAATCAGCTAATTATTTCTTAAGTTGCTTTGCTAGCAAAGAGGCCCCCACTACCAAGACAACTGCTGCAATTTTGATAAATAATGCATATGGTTCAACCGTATGAGAGATTAACTTATCTTCCACACTCATGCCAGCACCTACCCAACCAAGGATACCGCCCCCAACATAAAGAATAATTGGGAAACGTTCAATAACTTTCACAAACAATGTACTACCATAGATGATGATTGGCACTGTAATTAACATACCGATTGCTACCAACATCATATCACCATTAGCAGCACCAACTACACCGATAACATTATCGATACCCATGATACCGTCAGCAATGACGATCGTCGTAATAGCAGCACGCAAATTATCTTTTGCTTCAATATTATGCTCACTTTCATCATCGGCAACGAGTTTATAGCCAATCCATAAAAGAAGAATACCACCAATTAGACGCAAGGCTGGAATATTATTTAAAGCCTCTACAAATAGGAATGCCATAACAAGGCGTAAAATGATGGCCCCTGCAGTGCCCCAAAAGATTGCTTTCTTCTGCAAATTAGCTGGTAAGTTACGCGCCGCCATGCCGATAACGATGGCATTATCGCCAGCTAATAAAATATCGATAACGATGATTTGAAGCATCGCTAATAAACCTTGTACAGATAAGATGTCCAATGTACCCTCCTTAGAATATTAACATAGTATATATATTATAATCGATATAGTTATATGGTGTAAAATTCAATTATTAAATTATATATACATTTTTAGCATACATTTCAACTTAGCTTCATCAATTTCATTTACGGGCTTAATCTACCAAAATAACTAACTTTTATGGTATACTATATCATCAACTAGGGAGGTTATTATGTACAAAACATATTCTATAATGCAAAAATTATGGTTGTTCATTAAACTATTTACTCCTATGTGCATTACTCAATTTTCTCTCGTCGGTGGCACCTTTATTGCCATCTTTTTAACGGGTCAATATAGTACCATAGACTTAGCAGGTGTCGCTACAGGTTATAATCTATGGCTGCTATTCTATATCTTCGCACAAGGTACATTAATGGGTATTACCCCAATTATCGCGCAGTTACTGGGTGCTCAAAAAACAGATACTATTCCTGTAATTATATATCAAGGTTTCTATATTGCTACGGTCTTAGCTATGACTATATTATTGCTGGGAATTTTCGGACTTAAACCACTCCTAAATTTCCTTAATTTAGAACCGGCTGCCACGGCGGTATGTCTAGAATATCTGAAAGCTTTCGCTCTAGGACTCTTCCCTCTATTATGGGTGAATACATTGCGAAACACGGTGGACGCACACGGATTAACTCATTATTCAATGGCTATCGTAGTAACTAGCTTTGTAGTCAATGTATTTCTAAATTACTCTTTGATTTTTGGTCACTTTGGATTTCCAGAAATCGGTGGTGTAGGTGCAGGCTATGGTATCGCCGGTGCTTGTTGGACCAACTTTATCCTATTTAGTGCAGTCATCTTATTCCATCCTAAATTAAAAGAGTATCGCATTTATAAGGATTTCTTCGGACCTCATTGGCATTATATAAGAGAGCAATTACAAGTTGGTTTGCCTATTGGTTTTTCCATCTTTTTTGAAGCCAGCATTTTCAGTATTGCCGGACTCTTAATGGTTCACTTTGGTTCTGCCGTAGTAGCGGCTCATCAATCAGTTATATCTTTTACTAATGTATTTTATTGTCTGCCGCTCAGTATTGCTATGGCGGCTACCATTGCCGTTGGTTATGAACTCGGTGCAGGTAGAGAAAAAGACGCTGTACAATATTCTTACATATCTCGTATTGTAGCTATTGTTGTAGCCATAGCTATATGTGGCTTTACCTTTACAAATATGGAAAGTATTTCTTCTCTCTTTACCAATGATGAAGAGGTATATAATCTAATTTATAGATTCCTTGGTTATGGCGTATTCTTTGCTGCCATAGATGCAATTGGAACACCACTACAAGGTATCTTACGTGGTTACAAGGATGTAAAAATCGTATTTTATATCTCACTTGTATCCTATTGGGGCGTATGCTTCCCAATAGCCTATATCTTAGCCAAAAATCCAGCGTATGGACCTTTCGGTGTATGGATTGGTTTATTAGCTAGTGTATTAGCGGCCGGTATATTATTTACATGGCGTGCCTGGTATATCCAACATCATAAAGCAACTATAACTAAATAACTAAGAAACCAGGAGCATCTTGCAGTGAAACTGTAAGATACTCCTGGTTTCTTATTTTAATATATCTTGTTTTTCTACTTTGGACATACGAAAGAAATTATATAAGGTTTCCGCCGTTTTATAATTCATTGAATCAACTTGTGTCAATTCATCTATAGTGGCTTGTTTCATGGCGTCAAGGCTATTAAAATGCGTCCATAATGCTTTGCGTCGTTTAGGACCAATACCATCAATATGATCGAGGACAGACTCTAAATTGCGTTTGCCCCGTAATTTACGGTGATAGGTAATGGCAAAGCGATGGGCTTCGTCACGGATTTGTTGTAATAATTGAAGCTCTGGTGTGCGATGATCTAATATAATACTCTCTGATTGCCCCTCTACAAAAACCTCTTCTATGCGTTTTGCCAGAGATATAACAGGTACATCTGTGACGCCTACAGCACGTATGAGCGATATAGCAGCATTGAGTTGACCCTTGCCACCATCGATAATGATGAGGTCTGGCATAGGCCAATCTGTTTCTTTACCATAGCGACGCTCCATGATCTCTGCCATAGATTTAAAATCGTCAGGTTTGCCTTGCGTAGTCTTGAGTTTAAAACGTCGATACTCTTTCTTCGCAGGCTTACCACCTTCAAAGACAACCATAGAGGCTACCGTTTCAGAACCTTGGGTATGAGATATGTCGAAACATTCCATACGTTCAGGTAATCGTGGCAAATCCAATACTTCAGCTAATTTTTTAATAGCGCCACCACTCTTATCGATTTGATGTTGCCATTGACGACGTCGCTCTTCAAGGAATGTTTCTGCATTCTCATGGGCCATCTTGATCATATCCATCTTATACCCCCGTTGAGGTACGAGAACATCCACTTGTTGGCCCTTCATTTCACTAAACCAATCCTTAAATAGATTCTGTTCTGAACTTTCCATGGGTAATAGCAATTCTTTAGGAATAAATGTAGTATCCCCATAGTATTGCTTGATGAAGTCAGTCATAATAACTTCTTCGGAGTCCCCCTCATTTTGTATGAAGTAATTTTCCCGTCCTAAAAGACGTCCTCCCCGAATAAAGAGCAATTGTACACAAGCCAATTGTCCATCTACAGCAATACCTAGTACATCGAGATCACCTCGTTGTGTTACCATTCGCTGCTTTTCTTGGATTTTTTCTATACTAGTTAGCTGATCTCGATAACGTGCTGCATCTTCAAAGTGTAAGTCTTCTGCAGCAAGCTCCATCTTCTCTTTAATTTCTTTAAGCAATGGTATAGGCTTACCTTCAAAGAGTTCTACAATTTCATCAATATACTTTCGATAATCCGATACGGAAATCTTGTTAAAGCACGGTGCTTCACAGTAGTGCATATGATATTGCAAACATGGTCGCTCTACCTTCATAGACTTACATGTCCTGAGTGGATAGTATTGTCGTATTAATTTCAGTACCACATGTACCGATGTCACATCTGTAAAAGGTCCAAAATATTTTGCCCCATCTCGTTCAAGACGGCGTGTCATATACACTCGAGGGTAATCCTCTTGTACTGAGATTTTTACGTACGGATATGTTTTATCATCGCGAAGCCTAATATTGTACTTAGGCTCATGTTCTTTGATAAGCGTATTCTCTAAGATAAGGGCTTCCATTTCCGTCTTAGTTTGAATGATTTCTACATCGACGGCACGCTTCATCATGGCCGCAACCTTAGGCGCTCGGTTCGCATCATTGCGTACATAGGAACGCACACGATTGCGCAAATTAATGGCTTTACCTACATAGATGATACGGTTATATTGATCGCGCCATAAATACACGCCTGGTGTGGTCGGCAAATGACTGACCTTCTCTAGTAATTCTTCAGATGGCATATGTCCTCCTTTCCTCGTAGATTTTTAAGCTTTGTACTCACTACTATTTCTTCTTTTGAGCTGCTTTCATAAATTTCTTAGTCTGTTCTAATACAGGACCTAAGAATTTGCCGGTATAGCTCTCTTTCACCTTAACGATTTCCTCAGGTGTTCCTGTAGCTACGATGGTACCACCACGATTACCGCCTTCAGGACCAAGGTCTATAATGTGGTCTGCCATCTTAATGACATCTAAATTATGCTCGATAACAACAACAGTATCGCCACCCTCTACGAGTTGTTGCAATACGTGTAATAACTTGCGAATATCTTCGGCGTGAAGACCTGTAGTCGGTTCATCTAGGATGTACAATGTTTTACCTGTGCTGCGACGAGCTAATTCAGTAGCTAATTTAACCCGTTGTGCTTCACCACCAGATAAGGTTGTTGCGGCTTGACCTAAACGAATATAGCCTAAACCTACCTCTTGTAAAGTAACCATTTTACGATTGATCTTCGGAATAGCGCTGAAGAACTCAACCGCATCATCTACCGTCATATCTAGTACATCTGCAATAGATTTACCTTTGTATTTAACCTCTAAGGTTTCTCGGTTATAACGGGCTCCCTTACAAACCTCACAAGGTACGTACACATCTGGCAAGAAGTGCATTTCAATTTTGATGATACCGTCACCACGACAAGCTTCACAGCGGCCACCTTTTACGTTAAAGCTAAAGCGCCCTTGTTTGTAGCCGCGCATCTTTGCTTCCGGTGTTTGACTATAGAGCTCGCGTATAGCATCGAATACACCAGTATAGGTCGCTGGATTAGAGCGAGGCGTACGACCGATAGGACTTTGGTCTATATTGATGATTTTATCGATATGTTCAAGACCACGGATTTCTTTATGAGCCCCTACTTTGTGGTTAGAGCGATATAATTGATTAGCTAAACCTTTGTAGAGAATTTCATTAATCAAAGTAGACTTACCAGAACCGCTGACACCAGTAACAACATTGAATAAGCCAATAGGGAATTTAACATTTACATTTTGTAAATTATTTTCCTTCGCACCGCGAATTTCAATGCAGTTCTTACCTGGTTTACGACGTTCTTCAGGAAGGGCGATAAATTTACGGCCACTCAAGTACTGACCAGTAATGGAGTTTTCTACCTTCATCACTTCGTCTACCGTACCAGCAGCAATGATTTGACCGCCATGCTCACCTGCACCTGGACCAATGTCCACGAGATAGTCAGCCGCACGCATAGTATCTTCGTCGTGTTCTACGACAAGTAAGGTATTACCTAAGTCCCGTAAGCCTTTTAAGGTATCGATGAGTCGATCATTATCTCGTTGATGTAGACCTATGGACGGTTCGTCTAGTATGTACAATACCCCTACCAAACCAGAGCCGATTTGCGTAGCTAGACGAATACGTTGCGCTTCACCACCAGATAAAGTACCTGCACTCCGGTTCATAGTAAGATAATCAAGGCCTACATTATTGAGAAACCCAAGACGAGCATTGATTTCCTTCAAAATTTGAGCCCCAATCACTTGTTCCCGCTCTGTTAACTGTAACTTACCAAAGAAATCGAGTGCTTCTTTAATAGTCAATTGGGTTACTTCATTAATATTCTTATCCCCTACGGTAATTGCTAATACTTCAGGTTTAAGACGAGCTCCATGGCATGTAGTACAAGGCTTAATGGACATAAATTTTTCAAACTCTTCACGCATAGAATCTGTAGAGGCTTCACTATGACGGCGTTTTACCATTGGTAAAATACCTTCGTACTCAGTAAAGAATTCCTTCACTTCACCGCGCATATTTTCATAGGTGAAAGCCACCTTATCTGTCGTACCGTACATTACCTTTTTTTGCAATGCTTTTGGTAGTTCATCATAGGTAGAATCTAAAGAGTATCCATTAGCTTTTAATAGACCTTCTACTTGGCGCATAAACCACGCATTAGGATTTGAACTCAAGGCTTGTACACAACCATCGGCAAAGGTAATAGATCCATCTGGAATAACGCGCTCTTCGTCTACTTCCATAGTAGAGCCAATTCCCAAACAAGCTGGGCAGGCACCAAATGGACTGTTAAAGGAGAACATACGTGGTTCAATCTTCGGTAAGGAAATATGGCAATCTGGACATGCAAAGTGTTGGCTATACATGTGTTCAGGTCCATCTACCTCTTGAATAACTACAATACCTTCTGCCCATTTTGATGCGGTCTCCATAGAGTCTGCTAAGCGAGATTCAATGCCATCTTTAACCACAAGACGGTCTACAACAATATCGATGGAGTGTTTTTTATTTTTCTCTAATACAATATCTTCATCTAATGTACGTACAACGCCATCTACACGGGCACGAACAAAACCTTCTTTTCGAAGTTGTTCAAAAACAGTTTTATGTTCCCCCTTTTTTCCTTGAATCATAGGGGCTAATACTAAAATCTTAGTACCTTCTGGGAAGCTCATTACATCGTCTGTCATTTGTTGTATTGTTTGCTGTGTAATAGGCTTACCACATTCTGGACAATGAGCATGACCTACGCGAGCAAATAATAGACGCAAATAATCGTAAATCTCCGTTACAGTACCAACTGTAGAACGAGGGTTACGGCTTGTGGTCTTTTGGTCGATAGAAATAGCTGGAGATAAACCTTCAATATAGTCTACATCGGGTTTATCCATTTGTCCCAAGAATTGACGTGCATAAGCAGATAAAGACTCTACATAGCGTCGTTGCCCTTCTGCATAAATCGTATCGAATGCCAAGGACGATTTGCCAGAACCACTGAGGCCTGTCAACACGATAAACTGGTCCCGTGGTAAGGATATATCTATATTTTTAAGGTTATGCTGACGCGCACCTTTTACTATCAATTGATCTTTCATTATGTTCCCTATTTAAAGAGATGATACCAATCGGCATCATCTCTCTGTTTACTAACATGAAATAATATATGTATATTATCGCACGTATAGTCTATATAATCTATGTGTTTTGTTACAATCTATTTACTTTTTGAGCTAGTCCGCTTTCTACCTTTAGTTGATGCAGGTTTTTTTAACTTGCTTTCACCTGCACTATGCATATCGGACCATTGTTGACGTAGTTCCCCTAATTGATCACGAAGTTTTGCAGCCTTTTCAAATTCAAGCTGCTTTGCAGCGGCCTTCATTTGACGGTCAAGCTCTTCAATTTTATTGAATAACTCTTCCGGCGTTATATCTGCCACCTTAGGACTAGATATATCTTGTGCATATGGTTCGTGTCCATGGTCCATTCCCGTTGTAGAGGATTTCTTTTTCCCCTTCTTCGGTGAAAAGTCCTTTCCATCGGTGACCATATCTTCTTCAATTTTCGTCAACTCAATAAGCTCTTTTACATCTTTAGAGACAGACTTAGGCGTAATATTATGTTCAATATTATAAGCCTCTTGTACGGCACGACGACGATCTGTTTCATCGATGGCGCGCTGCATAGAACCTGTTATACGATCAGCGTACATGATAACGTGACCATTCACATTACGAGCAGCACGACCAATAGTTTGAATCATGGCTGTATCGGAGCGTAAGAAACCTTCTTTATCCGCATCTAAGATAGCCACTAAAGAAACCTCTGGCATATCAAGACCTTCACGAAGTAGGTTGATACCCACCAGTACATCGAATACACCGGCCCGTAAGTCACGAATGATTTCAGCACGCTCGATAGTAACGATATCAGAATGAAGGTATCGAACGCGGACGCCCATTTCCTTCAAGAACTCTGTTAAATCCTCTGCCATTTTCTTTGTTAAGGTCGTAACAAGGACACGCTCATTCTTGGCAGCACGCTTATGAATCTCACCGAGTAAATCATCCATTTGCCCCTTAATAGGACGAATTTCAATAGATGGGTCTAATAGGCCTGTAGGACGAATGATTTGTTCTGCCACATTCGTTTGTACTTCCATTTCGTATGGACCAGGCGTTGCCGATACATAGACGATTTGATTGATACGCTCCACGAATTCATCGAATTGAAGCGGTCTATTATCTAGAGCAGACGGCAAACGAAATCCATATTCGATGAGAGATTCCTTACGAGCTCTGTCCCCATTGTACATGGCTCGGATTTGTGGCACCGTTACATGGGATTCGTCGATCATAATAAGGAAATCATCAGGGAAGTAATCAATCAATGTATATGGAGCCTCTCCAGCTTTACGCTCGGACATATGACGAGAGTAGTTTTCAATACCTGAGCAATAGCCCATTTCCTGCATCATCTCTATATCGTATCGGGTACGCTGTTCAAGGCGTTGAGCCTCCAATAGACGGTCTGCAGCTTTTAATTTAGCTAATTGTTCGTCTAATTCAGCTTCAATGCGCTCTACAGCAACACGCATTTTTTCTTTCGTTGTTACATAGTGAGATGCTGGATATACAGCAACGTGTTTTCGTTCTGCAATGACTTCGCCTGTTAAAGCATCTACCTCTACAAGACGATCGATTTCATCACCAAATAGTTCCACGCGGATGGCTCTTTCACTATAAGCAGCAGGGAAGATTTCTATGGTATCCCCTTGAACGCGGAAAGTACCACGAATAAAGTTCATATCATTTCTCGTATATTGAATATCTACGAGTTTAGACAGAATTTCATCACGAGATTTCGTCTGACCTAGCGCAAAGACAACACGAGTTCAGAGTAGTCCTCAGGGTCACCTAAACCATAAATACAGCTAACGGATGCGACGATGATGACATCGCGACGCTCAAAGAGACTCATAGTAGCACTGTGGCGTAATTTATCGATTTCATCATTGATAGACGCATCCTTCTCGATATATGTATCACTAGAAGGAATATACGCCTCCGGCTGATAGAAATCGTAATAAGATACAAAGTACTCAACTGCATTATTAGGAAAGAAACTCTTAAACTCACTACAAAGTTGAGCTGCTAATGTTTTATTGTGGGCAATGATTAAAGTTGGTTTTTGAACTGCCTCAATAACCTTTGCCATGGTAAAAGTCTTACCTGTCCCAGTAGCACCTAATAGGACTTGAGCCCACTCACCACGTTCAATCCCCTCTGTAAGCGATTGAATAGCCGTAGGTTGGTCCCCAGTAGGCGCAAAGGGCGCCTCCACCTTAAATGGTTGGCCCCCTTCGTAATTATATGTATTATGCTTCATTACTGTTCATCCTGATGCTTACGGATGGCTCTAAGTTCTGCATCTGACAACCGTTGTCCTGCATTTTCCGCCTGATTCAATGTATCTTCTCCTTCTAATACTTCTATGAGCATAGCAATGGAGAAGCGGTCTAATGTAGGGGTCGACTTATGAATTTCATCAGCCATCATCCAATCAGCTTCACTATAATTATTAATACGATCCGTAATTTCTTGCCAATTAGTCAGCAACAAGCGTGCAATAGGACGATAGAGTTCAATACCGAAATATTCGATTAAACTCACAATCTTGTCCATTGCTTCTGAACTGACTTGGCTTTTATTTTTCTTATTTTCAGACTCTACATATTCAAGTAAGAATTCCCGGTTGTATTTATTTATCACCTTGAATCATTCCTTTATTAAATAGTGCATTGGCAAATTCTTTTGCATTGAATGGACGCAAATCATCCATACCTTCACCAACGCCAATCCAACGTACAGGCACGCCTAGTTCTTCCTTAATAGAAATAACTACGCCACCTTTTGCAGTACCATCTAATTTCGTTACTACAATACCATTCACAGGTACAGCTTGACCAAATAATTTAGCTTGGCTTACTGCATTTTGACCTGTTGTGCCATCTAGAACGAGCAGTGTTTGATGCGGTGCCCTTCTACATGGTTATTTGCCACGCGGCCCATCTTCTTAAGTTCTTCCATAAGATTTACTTTTTGTGTGAAGACGACCTGCTGTATCGACAATGACCATATCGGCATTACGAGCTTTCGCTGCTTCCATGGCATCGTATACAACGGCTGCAGGATCTGCACCTTCTTTATGTTTTTACGATAGGTACACCAACGCGATCTGCCCAGATAGATAGTTGGTCCGCTGCAGCGGCACGGAATGTATCGCCTGCAGCAATAATAACCTTTTTACCTTCTTTTACATAATAGTTTGCTAACTTAGCAATGGTAGTCGTTTTACCAACACCATTAACGCCTACTACGAGAATCACCTCTGGGTGATGTAGTGTAATCTCATCTTCTTGGTCAACGAGCATTTCTGTGATGCGGTCTTCCATAAATGGCATTACATCACCTGTATGATTAATTATGCCTTCAGTAACACCACGACGAATTTCTTTCATCAAGTACTCTGTAGTCTTAGGCCCAAGGTCACTTGTAAGCATAACTGCTTCTAAATCATCGAGAAAGTCATCATCGATTTGTGCATAACCAATGATAACGGTCTCCACATTTTTTACAAAAGACTTACGAGTTTTCTCCAAGCCCTCTTTAATTTTATTAAAGAATCCGAATGCCATTATGCTAGATCCTCCTTCACATCTTCAAATGAAACAGTCAATAATCGTGACACGCCACGTTCAACCATGGTTACACCTTGTAATACTTCGGCAGCTTCCATCGTCTTTTTACGGTGTGATACTACGATAAACTGCGTTTCTTTATTTACGCGATTTAGATATGAACTAAATCTCTCTACATTAGCCTCATCTAAGGCAGCATCAACTTCGTCAAGCACACAGAATGGGGCTGGACGATAATCTAAGAATGAGAACAATAAAGCTATAACCGTTAATGCCCGTTCTCCACCGGATAATAAGGTCAATTGTTGACGTTTTTTGCCTGGTGGTTGAATGTAAAAGTCAATGCCACCAGTCAAAATATTATCTGGATCTGTCAGTACAATCTGAGCAGTACCACCACCAAAGAGTTGACTAAACACCTCTTGGAAACGTTGACCTACTACATCTAATACATCGTAAAGCTGCGTACTCATAGCCTTATCCATTTCAGCGATTACTGCTTGTAATTGCTCTTTTGCTGTATCGAGATCTGCTAATTGATTCGATAAGAAATCGTAACGGGTTTTCGTTTCTTCATATTCCTCAACAGCGTTAGGATTAACAGAACCAAGTTCAGCAATTTCTGCCATGAGTCGAGCTTGTTCCATCTTCCAGTCATTAACAGAACCTTCAATATGGATGTGCTGTGCATCCTCGAGCGAGTATCCTAACTTATTCAAATCCTCTATAGAACGCTCACAATCCATACGGTATCGCGTCAATTTTACCTTCAGCCTCAACTAAACGATTTTGAACGACCTTATAGCGTTGATTAAGTCGATCTTGTTCCGATAAAATAGACTCGATTTCTTCTCGTGCACCTGATGTAGACTGATATGCTTCATCACGTAAAAACACGAAGCTTTTTCAACTTCTTTTTCTAATTGCATCAAGAGACTCTTTTTGCAACCCGAATTTGGTCTGGTATAGTTACGTTTAATCGCTCTTGGCTTGATTGTAACAATGCCATTAGAGGCGCTAAACGAGTGACTATAGTTTCTAAGCTTTGTTTTCGTTGTTCTTGTTGTAACTTACGCTCTTCTAATGTAGCTTCTAATCGTTCACACAGTAATCTAGACGCAGTAAATGCCTCGTATGCTTCTTGCTGTGCCTTTTGCAAGGTGCTTAATCGCTCCATAATAGCCGACTGGTCACCTTGCTGCTCAGGTGAATTATGCAACGCGGCTAATTCCGATTCTGATTGTGAAAGTACATGTTTCGTTTGTCCCAACTCTATATCAATTTGAACAATCCTTTCACGTTCTTCATTAAGAACACGGTTTTTACGTTCTAATTGATTTTCAATATTCTGAATCTTCGTGTGACTAGCAGAATATAAGAGATTTGTATGTTGATATTGTTCATCTAATACACTACGCTCTTGTTGTGCCCTCTCAATACGATTCTCTTCATTCTTTATTTGCTGTTCAAGTTGCGTCGTACGCTCTTCTACAGAAGCTAATTCAGACTCTAAACGCAAAGCCTCTTCACGCCGACTTAACAAGGAACTACGTTTTTTCTTCGTTGCACCACCTGTTAAGGAACCGCCCGGTTGAAATTGCTCACCTGTCAACGTTACAATGCGTAGCTGTTGATTATATTTCTTTTGTAATTCAATAGCTCGTTCCATTGTTTCTACAACTAATGTACGACCTAATAAATATTGGAATATATGACTATATACAGCATCAAATTCGATACAATCGACAGCAGTGCCAATCACGCCATCTTCCGATAAACGCTGGTGTATCATAAGGGCGCCCCTTCACCGATTCCATAGGTAAGAACGTAACGCGTCCACCTTGAATCGATTTTAAGAATGTAACACCTTCTGAGGCAGCCTTTGCTGTTGTTGTTACAACGTGGTTAACACTACCACCTAATGCAATTTCAATAGCAACGGTAAAGCGATTATTTACAGTAAATAAATCACCGACGGCACCTTTTACAGCCTCACGCCAAGGGCCTTTACCATTAAGGATATTTTTCGTACCTTCCAAGTAGCCCTCATGCTGCTCTGCCCATTGTGCCAGTAGTTCTAAGCGACCCTGTGCTTTTTGTACATCGCTACTCATGCGATTTAATGATTTTCTCGCCTCACGCAAACGCTCTGTTGCAGATCGTTCTTCATCAAGTAAGGATTTTCTCTTCTCCGATAATCCATTGAATTGAGTTTCTAAGGATTCATGTTCGCACTTGGCTACTGCTAGATTCGACTGAACCTCTTTAATTTCCGCCTCTAAGGTTTCGACTTGCGCTACAGACTCAGACTTACGCCCTTCCAAGTTTCGTAATGTAGCCTTTGACGTTTCAATGCTAGCAACTATATCTAATTGGCGTTGTTGATACGCCTGTCTATCACTCTCTAAAGTCTTCCACGATGATTGTTCCATCTCTAGTTGAGCAACAGCCGCTTTATATTTAGTCTCTAATGTTGCAAACCGAATGAGTTCAGCATCTAATTGGGATGTTTCGTCTTCAATAAGGCGTTCAAGAATAAGCAATTGTTGCTCTTCGCCCTTTTTAGATGCTTCCGCCTCACTAATTCGCAAAGATGTATCCTCTACTTCACGCTTTGTTGTACGCAACTGTTCTTCTAAAAGCGTGACATTACCATTAATGCGTTCTTCTTCTCGTTGCTTATCGCTAAACTGTGCTTCCCAAGATTTTAATTGTTCTTGATCCTTTGCATTTTCAGCTTGTAATGTATGACGTCGTGCATCGAGGGTAGATAATTGCGTTTGTAATTCAATTTCTTCGTCCTTCAATGCAATATTGTCATTTTCTGCACGGGTTAATAATCTATCAGCCGTCTTATAATTGTGAAAGCCTATAATACCATCATATTCACGCTACTACGGCTTAATGCCATATACTTTTTCGTCATTTCCGCTTTTTCAGCAAGAGGTTCTAATTGTTCCTCGATGGTCGCCATAATATCGCGAACGCGTTCCATATTCCGGTCAGTGCTCGCAATACGACGCAATGCATCCTCTTTATTAATTTTAAAACGAGAAATGCCTGCAACGTCCTCAAATATAAGGCGCCGTTCTTCTGGTTTACTATTAAGAATAGCATCGATACGATTTTGCCCAATGATAGCCATCGAATCTTTGCCAAGGCCTGTATCAGCTAATAACAAGTGAATATCCTTTAGACGGCAGGTCCGTTTATTAATGAGGAACTCACTTTCACCTGTCCGATAGATACGACGTGTAATGGCTACCTCTTGCATATCCACATCGAGTTGACCATCTGCATTATCAAATACAAGGGTAACCTCGGCGGCACTCATCGGTTTTCGTTTTTCTGTGCCAGAGAAAATGATATCCTCTGCACGTTGGCCCCGTAAATTACGCACATTGGATTCCCCTAGAACCCATTTCATAGCATCCGTAATATTACTTTTACCACTCCCGTTAGGACCAATAACGGCAGTCATCCCTGGGGAGAATTTTACAACTGTTTTATCAGCAAAGGATTTAAATCCTTTTAATTCTAGCCGCAGTAATTGCATGACTGCCTCCTTTCTTAGTATAACCCCATTAAATCATATCTTTAATTATACCACATATACCATGCCATCTATACTGCATTGTACTGTATCAATATCATTATTTTCTCGCCATGTGAAAGTTATATATTCATATGCTCGTTCGAAATATGTAACATTGCGTTTTTTTAATCCCCTTACCTTAGACGTAAGACATCGTGGATAGGATATCGTAATGGTACGAATTGGATTTCTAAAATATTCTGTATGCTCATCAATACAATATGCTATGCGCTGCCTCCACTGCTCATTAGTCACTAGTTCTCCCATGGCAGGCTCATAAGGACCTGCCAATAGACTAGTACCTGTATCGAGTTCTTCAGTGCTTTGCAATCCAGTCCGAATAACAGTAATATGATGCGATTCAAACCAAGTCTTTAAAAACGCACAATACTGTAATGCTAATTCCAATGATAATGGCTCATATATACCTGACTTGTATTGTTCCGCCAATTCCGTGTGATCTATGACGAGAACGGGATAAATACGTACAAAAATCAGGCTGCAATGCAGTTATTTCAACAGCTGTTTGTATTATCGTTTCCCATGAATCGCCTAAAAGCCCTGGCAATAGTTGTAGTCCTACGGTAAATCCAAACTTTCGTAATTGTTTAACAGCCAATTTTACATCATCAGAGGTATGACCACGTTTAGCTAAGGATAGAACGGTATCATCCATCGATTGTACGCCTAACTCAATTGTCTTCATGCCTAATGAACATAATAATTCTAATTGTCCATCACTGACTGCATCTGGCCTTGTAGAGCATCGAATGCTGTCTATTAATCCTGATTGTAATGCTTCATAAGCAGGTTTTTAATAACTGTTTCTGCAATTTTTGGTCGATAGCAGAAAAAGGATCCTCCGTAAAAACAGACCTCCCAAAACTTATCATTTTTTGAGTCCCCTACATAGTCCTTAATAGTAGATGCAATATATTCGGGTGTTAAATGGCCTATCCCCACCGTTTCTGTAATACGAGATTGATTACAAAATGTACAAACATGTGGGCATCCTACATGGGGTATAAAAAAAGGAATCATACCATATTTCATTACTCTTACCTCCTTTCTATTAATTATTTATGTGTTTTAATCTATATATTTTAACCTATATTTGTTTAACCTATATGTATACTAACCCATTAGAGCTTTCGACATATCAATACATTTATCATATTAAGACTGTCTATAGCTATTTATTTCTATTCTATTAATAGTTCCTATATAAAAAGCGCCTTTCGGCGCTTCTTATATAGCAGCCATTAACTTTTTCGAGGGTCAATTGTGCTGCATGTTGTTCTGCAATTTTTTTACTTTTTACCAGAGCCGGCCTCATAATTTACGCCATCAATAGATACCTCCATTGTAAAGGTTTTTTTGCATGGTCTGGACCTGCTTCACCGATAAGATTATACACAATGTGTTTATCACCATCTCGTTGTACAAACTCTTGCAACAATGTTTTATAATCTTTACCACGTTTCCCTTCTAAGGCTTGCTTTAAATTAGGAGCCAAGTGATGAAGAGCAAACTTCATTACAGTTTGATAGTCAGTAGTAATATATAATGCCCCAATTAAGGATTCGAAGGTATCTGCCAGAATAGATTTTCGATTGTTACCACCAGAGGATTTCTCTCCATGACCTAACAATAAGTAATCACCTAACCGCAAAGAGCGGCTCACAGAAGCTAATGAATCTTCACAAACTGTAGCAGCCTTAATTTTCGTTAAATTACCTTCCGACATATCTGGGTGTGTTTTAAATAGATATTCCCCAATGATAAGATCTAGTACGGCATCACCAAGAAATTCTAATCGCTGATTGTGATGAATATACTTAGTTTTATGTTCATTCGCATAAGATGTATGAGTTAAAGCACAATCTAAAACTGAAATATCAATCGTCGGTATATCTAAACGACTAACAAGCTCATGAAGAGAATCCTCACGAGCTTGTGTCATTATAATATTCTTATGCGATACGTGACGCCCCATTAGTCTTCATAACGGCGAACACAAAGTGTACCGTTATGACCACCAAAACCGAAGGAGTTCGAAAGAGCTGCTGTAATATGTAAATCACGAGCACCTTCACGTACATAATCAAGATCTAAACCTTCATCTGGATTATCACAGTTAATTGTTGGATGAACCTTACCTGTTTCGATTGCCATTGCCATTACAATAGTCTCAATCGCACCAGCAGCGCCCAACAAGTGACCTGTCATGGATTTTGTAGAGTTAACAGCGATATTTTTTGCATGGTCTCCGAACAATTCTTTAATAGCCAATGTTTCATTTGGTCATTAAGGCCTGTAGATGTACCGTGAGCATTGATGTAGTTAATATCTTTAAGATCGATACCAGCATCTTTAATTGCTAATTCCATACATTTACGAGCTTGTACACCACCTGGAGCTGGAGCAGTAATGTGGTATGCATCACCATTTGTACCATAACCTACAACTTCAGCATAGATATGAGCACCACGAGCTTTAGCATGTTCTAATTCTTCAAGTACAACGATACCTGCACCTTCACCCATTACAAAACCATCGCGGTCTTTATCGAATGGACGAGAAGCTTTTGTAGGTTCATCGTTACGAGTAGACATAGCTTTCATAGCTGCAAAACCTGCTACAGCAGCAGGGGAAACAGCCGCTTCAGTACCACCAGCAAACATGATATCTGCATCGCCACGTTGGATAATGCGGAATGCATCACCAATTGCATTAGTACCAGAAGTACAAGCTGTTACGTCTGTAATAACAGGACCTTTCAAGCCAAGGCGAATGGATACACGTGCAGAAGACATATTTGCAATCATCATAGGAACTGCAAATGGGCTTACGCGACCAGGACCTTTATCAAACAATGTTGTATATACTTCATGAATAGAATCAATACCGCCAATACCAGTACCAACAACTGTACCACAACGGTCCAAATCTTCTTCATCAAGTGCCAATTTTGCATCATCAGCGGCAAGAACGGCTGCACCAATAGCAAATTCAACGGAACGGTCCATACGGCGAGCTTCTTTTTTGTCTACACCATATTGAGTAATATCAAAATCTTTAACTTCGCCTGCAATGCGTGTTGCATAGTCAGATGCATCAAAGCGTGTAATCGGGCCAATACCAGATTTACCCTCTAATAACGCATTGTAGAAATTTTCTTTACCGATACCTACCGGAGTAACTGCTCCTAAGCCAGTAATTACTACACGTTTTTCCAATTATTCCACCTCTTATAGCTATATAGCCCCTTTAATTAATCGATTTCTGCTACTTGTTGTTTCAACTGAGCAAAAATATCTTTAACTGGCATAATCTTGTCGACTTTTCTCATATTATTGCCAGAGAATACTAACCCCGTTTCCACATCACCTTGTTGCGCTCTAGATAAAGCACGGATAATACAGAATTTATGGGAACAATGTTTTAAACAATTGTCACACACTGTTGGTGGCGCTACTGTACCATCAAGAACAGATTCAGCAAATTTATTTTTGATAGCCTGTCCTGGTAACCCTACTGGACTTTGAATAAGTACAATATCTTCAGGATTTGTAGCACGCACATACATTTTTTTCAATTCATCAGATGCATTACATTCATCAGATGCAGCAAAACGACTGCCCATTTGAACGCCATTAGCACCTAATTTCAACATTTCTACAATATCGCGACCATCGAGAACACCACCAGCAGCAATAACTGGAATGTTTTTAACGGCAGCTACAACTTCTGGAACGATTTCTCGAGCGGAACGATCCGTACCCAAGTGGCCGCCAGCTTCGCAGCCTTCTACGATTACTGCTGCAGCACCTAAACCTTCAGAAATGCGAGCTAATTTTGCGGACGAAACGATTGGTACGATTGGAGTACCAGATTCTTTGCCCATTGCGAACATATCTCTTGAAAAACCAGCACCTGCTACTACAAGATCAATGCCCTCTTCGATGGCAGTTTTAACAAGGCCAGCAAATTGAGTGGCCGCTACCATCGCATTTATACCAATAATACCCGTAGGTGATAATTTTCTAGCTAATTGTATTTCATATCGTAATTCATCAAAAGGCAAGCCAGATGCTGCAATTAGGCCAATACCACCTTCATTTGCAACGGCTGCTGCCAACCGAGCTGTAGACAATCTAATCGCCATACCACCTTGAATAATAGGTACTTTGGCCACTAGATTCCCAATGCGAAGTTCAGGGAGCTTCACTATCAATTCCTCCTGTAAACAAAACCGATTTGGGGAGCCACTCGGCCCCCCGCACGGCTGAATTGTCAGCTATACAGCTTATTTAGCAGAATCAATATATTCTACTGTATCCTTAACGGTTTTGATTTTTTCTGCAACGTCGTCAGGGATTTCAACATTGAATTCTTCTTCAAATGCCATGATCAATTCAACGATATCCAAGGAGTCAGCGCCTAAGTCGTCGATGAATGTAGAATCAATGGTAACTTCAGCTTCATCAACGCCTAATTGTTCCACAACGATTGCTTTAACTTTATCGAAAGTGCTCATTAGTGGTTCACCTCCTTTCAAATGAGATTTATATATAGTCTAATTTTTGTATCTACATTACCATGCCACCATCTACATTGATAACTTGACCAGTAACATAGCTAGCAAAAATCACTAGCAAGGAATGTTGTTACGGCAGCCACTTCTTCTGGGTTAGCCATACGGCCCAACGGAATTTGTGTTACCATAGCTTCTTTAACCTTTTCAGGCAATACGTCGGTCATATCAGTATTGATAAAACCAGGCGCAATAGCATTAACTGTGATGCCACGGCTAGCTAATTCTTTTGCACAAGATTTAGTAAAACCAATTACACCTGCTTTAGAAGCTGCATAATTTGCTTGGCCCGCATTACCCATTACACCTACAACGGAAGTCATATTAATAATGCGACCAGAGCGTTGTTTCATCATGATTTTGGATACTGCCTTAGTTACCAAATATACACCTTTAAGGTTGATATCGATAACTGCATCAAAGTCTTCATCTTTCATACGCATAAGCAAGCCATCACGAGTTATACCAGCATTGTTTACTAAGATATCGATATGACCAAATGTTTTATGCGTTTCTTCTACCATTGCTGCCACTTCTTCTGCGTTTGCAACATTGGCTTTAATTTTAATCGCTTTGCGACCTAATGCTAAGATAGCATCAACTGTTTCTTGAGCGGCAGCTTCACTACCACTATAGTTAACAGCTACATCAGCACCAGATTGTGCAAGCTGAATAGCAACAGCGCGACCGATACCACGAGATGCGCCAGTTACGAGAGCTACTTTACCCTCTAAGTGCATTTTATCGAACCCCCTTTAAAAATTCAAGCGTTTTCTCTAAGGATGGAATGTCTTCTACATTAGCTAATTCCATTTCTTTATTTATTTTTTTAGTGAATCCCGTTAATACTTTACCAGGACCAACCTCTACAAATCGAGTTACACCAAAGTTAACCATTTCTGCTACGCAGTCTTCCCACAATACAGGATTAGCAGCTTGAGTTACTAAAGACTCTTTAATATCGCTAGCATTTGTCAAAATCTTACCTGTTACATTAGCTACTACTGGAATTTGAGCATCGTTAACTTGAATTTTATCTAATTCTTCTTTTAAGCGAACAGCTGCTGGTTCCATAAGACGGCTATGGAATGGAGCACTTACAGGAAGCATAACGGCACGTTTTGCACCAGCTTCTTTCATTTTTTCTGCTGCTGTCTCCACAGCTGCTGTTTCACCAGCAATAACGATTTGACCTGGGCAGTTAAAGTTAACTGCTTGTACAGAGCCTACAGTATCATTTACTTGTTGGCAAATTTCAACAACTTGTTCTCTTGGCAATGCAAGGATAGCCGCCATAGCACCTTTACCTAATGGCACTGCTTCTTGCATATATTCACCACGTTTATGAACTACATATACGGCATCTTTAAAATCTAAAACACCTGCAGCTACTAACGCACTGTACTCACCTAAGCTATGACCACCTACAATATCAGGTGTAAAGCCTTGTTCTTTTAATACTTCGTAGCAAGCTACAGAAGCAGTTAAAATGGCAGGTTGCGTATTAGCTGTCTTAACCAATTCAGTATCAGGACCTTCAAAGCATAATTTAGTAATAGAATAACCTAATGCTTCGTCAGCTTCTTCAAAACGTTGTTTTACAATAGGATATGCATTATATAAATCTTGCAGCATACCTACTTTTTGTGAACCTTGACCAGGAAAAACAAATGCTGTTTTCATAGGATATCCTCCTTATTTACCAAATCTTTGTAAGTTATTAATAACAGCTTCAGCTTCTGTCATAATATCAACAATGATATCTTTACATGGTTTAACATCTTGCAACATACCTGCAATTTGACCAATCATAACAGAACCTTCTTTTACATCACCTTCAATAGCAGCTTTACGAAGTGTGCCTGCGCCAAGATTTTCTAATTCTTCCTTGGAACCACCATTAAATTCAAGATTTTTATATTTATGTGCTAATTGATTGTCGATAATTCGAACTGGATGACCTGTTGTAAGACCAGTCATAACAGTAGAACGATCTTTTGCTTTCAATACAGCGTTTTTATAGTTTTCATGAGCGATACATTCTTCAGATAGGACAAAACGTGTACCCATTTGAACTGCATGAGCACCTAGTGCAAACGCAGCTGCTACGCCACGACCATCTGCAATACCACCAGCAGCAATAACTGGAACATCGACAGCATCTACAACTTGTGGTAACAATGCCATTGTTGTAATATCACCAACATGGCCACCTGACTCAGTACCTTCTGCAATAAGCGCATCAATGCCACCACGAAGCAAACGTTTAGCTAATAATACAGATGCCACTACAGGAATAACCTTTGTACCAATCTCTTTCAATGCTGGAATATAAATACCTGGATTACCTGCACCAGTTGTAATAACAGGAACGCGTTCTTCAACGACTACTTCCATAACTTCTTTTACAAATGGAGACATAAGCATAATGTTACAACCAAACGGTTTACTAGTACGTTCTTTACTTTGTGGATTTCATTGCGGAAAACATCTGGTGGCATATGACCTGCACCAATGATGCCAAGGCCGCCAGCTTCAGATACAGCTGATGCAAGTTCTGCAGTTCCTAACCAAGCCATACCACCTTGAAAGATTGGATATTCAATCTGCAACAAATCACAAATATCTGTCTTAATCATCTTGATGTTTCCTCCTTAATACCATTTCAAGACGAGGCTAGCCCAGGTAAGACCAGCACCAAATCCTGCAAGTGCTACATTATCACCACGTTTTAAGCAACCTTGACGATTAGCCTCATCTAACGCAATCGCTACTGATGCAGCAGATGTATTCCCATACTTATGTAAATTTACAAATACCTTTTCTTTTGGCATGTGTAAACGTTTAGCAGCTGAATCGATAATACGAATATTAGCTTGATGAGGAATAAAGAAATCCAGTTCCTCTAAATTCATATTAGCACGCTCTAATGATTTTAATGCTGTTCTCCCCATTGTTTTAACTGCAAATTTATATACTTCTGGGCCATCCATATGAACGAAGGTCAACCCCTCTTCGATACGTTGGTCATTAGCTACAACAGCAGTACCACCAGCTGGAATGCATAGTGCTGGCCCACCAGTACCATCAGCACCTAAGTCAACACCTTTAATGCCATATCCTTCAGGAACTTCTGATACAACAGCTGCACCAGCGCCATCACCAAATAGGATGCATGTACTACGATCTTTCCAGTTAATACGGCGTGATAGTACTTCTGCACCTACCACTAGTACATTTTTAAATAAGCCTGAACTAATATAGCTATGAGCGGTAATTAAGCCATATACAAAGCCAGAACATGCCGCTTGTAGATCATAAGCAGCCGCATTTTTAGCACCTAAATTTGCTTGTAATACACAAGCAGCAGATGGAATTATCATATCTGGTGTCAGTGTTGCAAAGATAATCATGTCGATATCTTCCGCATTTAAGTTAGCCATTTGAAGTGCTTTTTTTGCTGCTTCAGTAGCCATATAGGATGTGTTCATACCTTCTGGTGCAATGCGTCTCTCTTCAATGCCAGTACGTTCTCTGATCCATTGGTCATTTGTATCAACCATCTTTCCAAATCAAAGTTCGTTACTACATTATCAGGAAGGAAGCTGCCTGTACCAATAATACCGACATGTTTACTCATCATACTCATATTTTACGGCTCCTTCAATTTCCACTGTTTGTCGAATCTGCTCAATAATTTTACGTTCTACTAAATCGGTAGCTATTTTAATAGCAGTCTTTATTTCTTTTGCCTTAGAACTGCCATGAGAAATCATAAATACACCATTAACACCTAAAAGAGGTGCACCACCACTTTCAGTGTGGTCTAATTTTTTAGCTATAGGTTTTAATGCTGGTTTAATAAGCATAGCACCGATCTTTGCAAAAATACTGCCACCCATAATGCTATCCTTAATAAGCTGTGTCAAGCTAGTTACAAGACCTTCCGCAAATTTAAGAACTACATTACCAACGAACCCATCACATACGACAACGTCCACCGCACCTTTTGGAATATCACGGCCTTCAACATTGCCTTTGAAGTTAATAGTTTTCATTTTTTCTAAAATTGGATACGTAGCCAATACAACTTCATTACCCTTAGTAGCCTCTTCACCAATATTTAAAAGGCCTACTGTAGGATTTTCTTTACCCAATAATAGTTTTGCATATTCAGAACCCATTAAGGCACCTTGCACAAGATGTTTAGGTTTACTGTTAGAGTTGGCACCAGAGTCCAACATAACAGTAATACCGTTTACAGTAGGCATAGGCGTCGCAATAACCGGTCTGTCGATACCTTTAATACGACCTAATCCAAATAATGCAGCAGCAACCGCTGCCCCAGTGCTTCCTGGTGCGATAACAGCATCACAAACTTTGCTTCGAACCAATGCTGTAGCAACTACGACAGAAGCATCCTTCTTTTTACGCAATGCTTGTCCTGGATGCTCATCCATGCCAATCACTTCGCTAGCATGATGCACAGTAACGCGCGGATTATTTATTTCATTATTATCTTCTAAAATTTTATTAATTTGAGTTTCATCGCCTACGAGAACTACATCGATATGTTTTGTTTCTCGCACTGCTTCCAAGGCGCCTAAGACGGTTTCCAAGGGAGCAAAATCACCACCCATGGCGTCAATTGCAATTTTCATATACTACACCCGATTCTCCACAGACTCCATGATAAATTTAGCTCTAAACACTTCTTTTATTTTATCTCTAATTATAACCCAAATAAAGTACTTATCACCACGGCGTCGAACGATTTCTGCTTTCGCAACCAAATTGGTGCCTGACTCTACTGGATTTTTATATTTAATATTCCCTACCTCTGCGGAGCAAACAGTTGTCCCCATTACAAGCTTCGCTAAGGAGTTTGCTTGAGCATACAAATACTGTGGATCTATATAACCAAAACGATCTTCCATATCTGGCGTCGTATGCAACATAGAAAGAGCTTGTTTTCCCTCTGTAACATCTATCAATTCGCCAACGATTTCATGTTGTATTGGTTCAGGTTGATCTTCCTGAGCATGACCGGTAGCCATAGCCTTAATACGTTCACGCAATTCAGGAATTCCCAATTCTAATCGATCAAGTCGAATTGTAGGCACACTGACACCAAAGTGCGATGCCAACTCTTCATCAGTAAGAAAAGGCGTAATATTCAGTTTTTCAGTTAACTGTTTCTGTCTTTCTTGCTTCTTCAACCTACTCATGGGACCACCTTTTATGACCTAGTATTAATATTACATCCTAAGTATATATAAAATTTCCCATATTGGCAAGGTTTTTCGTATATATAGTGTTATACTTTATTGTAATATACTAAATATTGTTCTTATTTTAAATTTCGTTAATCTTTAAATTAGATGTTAATACATTACATATATTCAGCTTCTAAAACAACACTCTTACAATTATGTAGCCGATCTGCCTATTGAAAGACTAGACAATTGTAAAAATACTGTTTTTTACATAGAAAAAACACCTACACATATGTGTAGGTGTTTTACATGCTTACATTAAGCTTTTGCTACTACTTGTTCACCTTTGTAGTGACCACATGTAGGGCAAACACGATGAGGCATCTTAGGTTCGTGGCATTGTGGACATGCTACATAACCAGGAGCTTCTAATTTCCAATTCGCACGACGACGATCGCGACGGCATTTAGATAATCTACGTTTAGGTACTGCCATTATCTGCACCTCCTTAGTACAATCATTAGGATAATCTATCATCTTTCTCATCAAGCAAAGCACGTAACTCTGCAAATCGAGGATCCACCACAAAGGATTCACAAGAACACGGTGAAACATTCAAATTTGCTCCGCAATGAACGCACAATCCTTTGCAATCATCCTGACATAACACTTGAGAGGGCTCATTGATGATTAATGTATCCCTAATTAGTTCTGTTAAGTCAATCTCCTCTCCGTTGAAAGGAGTCGCATCATCCTCGGCATCTCTACGATCACTATAGATTTCCTCGAAGGAATCATTTCGCTCATGTTCCGTTGTTTTCAAACAACGAGAACAATCGTAATCACCTTTAGATTCAATTGAACCTTGAACGATGTAATTTTGACCATCAAACCAAAACTCACCACTGATGGTTATATCATGACGGCTCCAAGGAAAAGCAACTACGTCACTACCAAGTTCTACACTCGGCATCGTATAGCTATAAGGAAATTTCTTTCCTATATGTTCTTTTGCTTGCTCTACTTGCAGTTTCATAATCTTACCTCGACTTATAATATTATAAACATGACAGGGTGCTTTGTCAAATAAAAAAGGCTATCTCAATAATGCTTAAGATAGCCTTTGTAATGTATTAATTACATTTTTTCGAATTGATCTTTGCCAACACCGCAAATTGGGCAAACATAATCAGCTGGTTGATCTTCGAATTTAACGCCTTCTACAGCTTCGTCATAAACCCAACCACATACTACGCATACGTATTTTTTTCCATGTCTATTTCCTCCTTCACTTGAGATTATATAAATGTGTTCATATCTTTGAGATACTTCGTCTGTACATAGTATAACAAAGATATCGAAAGTTTTCAATACTCATTTTTCTATTTTTTTATTTTTTTAATTATAATGACATTTATGTCGATATTTACTAGTTTTACAATTACTTTTTATTAATGAAATCTATTATCAATTAAACTTTTATGATATACTAGTATCATAATTTCATGGTAGTATAGTTTAATTTATATACCATAATTTAGATTTTTAATTTGTATATAATGATATATAATTATTTATAGGAGGTTACATGAAAACGAAATTAACTGAATTACTAAATATTGAATACCCTATCATTCAAGGTGCAATGGCTTGGGTTTCTGAAGCTACACTAGTAGCTGCTGTTGCAAATGCTGGTGCAACAGGTGTTATCGCATTAGGCGGTCGCGATGCAGATTGGACTCGTAATGAAATCCGAGCTTGCAAAGAATTAACAGATAAGCCATTCGGTGTTAATTTAATGCTTATGGCGCCAAACAAGGATGAGTTAGTAGATGTTATCATCGAAGAAAAACCTGCTTTTGTTACATTAGGTGCTGGTAACCCTACTCCATATATCAAACCATTCCAAGAAGCAGGCATCAAAGTTATTCCTGTTGTTCCTTCCTTGAAATTGGCAAAACGTATCCAAGATGCTGGTGCCGATGCAATCGTCGTAGAAGGCATGGAGGCTGGTGGACATATCGGATCGCAAACAACAATGTCCTTGATGGAAAATATTTTACCAGAAATTGATATTCCTGTTGTAGTAGCTGGTTCCATCGTTGATGGTCGAGGCTTAGCAGCAGCTTTACTCATGGGTGCGGAAGGCGTTCAAATGGGTTCCCGTTTCTTACTCGCTGAAGAGTGTAAAGCCCATCAAAATATGAAAGAAGCTATTATCAAAGCTACTGATACCGACTCCGTTGTAACAGGCCTCCTCTCTGGTCATGGTGGCGTTCGTAGCTTGCGCAGTGACTTTACAGATCGGTATATTGCAGCTGAAACAGATGGTGTTACAACAAAAGAAGAACGTAGTAAAATGTCTCAAGGTACAAATAAATTAGCTGCTATCGATGGCGATGTAGTTAATGGTGCCGTACAAGTAGGTCAAGCACTCAATAGACTTAATGCCATTGAACCAGCTCAAGCAATTGTGCACTCTGTTATCAATGAAGCTATCATGGCTATTCGTAAAGCACAACGTTTTATTGAAGTAATTTAATAGGAGGTTCTATGTTACCATTTCACGGAAAATATCCAAAATTAGATCCAAATCTTGTGTCATGCCTGGGGCTGAACTTGCAGGCGATGTAGAGCTTAAAGAGTTTGCATCTATTTGGCAAAACTGTGCTCTTCGTGGCGATGTTAATAAAATCATTGTAGGTCGTTATTCTAATGTACAAGATAACTCCGTGCTTCACGTTGACGATGATAAAGCCTGTGTTCTTGGCGACTATGTAACAATTGGTCATGGTGCTATTGTTCATGCTTCTACATTAGAAGATAATGTTCTAGTTGGTATGGGTGCTATCGTGTTAAGTGGTTGTCATATTGGTACTGGTTCCATCATTGCAGCGGGCGCTGTGCTAAAAGAAAATACAACAATACCTCCATACTCTTTGGTCGTTGGTATTCCAGCTCGCATAGTACGTACTGATGAATCTCAAGTTGAAAGAATTCATAACCAAGCATTGAAATATAAACACTTATGGACTGTTGAATATGGCATGTTGCCAGATTGCGGTGGCGAAGAATACGATAAAAACGCGAAAATTGTATAGCTACAATGTAAAAAATAAGGTTTTCTATAAATAGAGCCTTCACACGCAAAATAGCGACTAGTTGATTATAGGATATCAACTAGTCGCTATTTCTTTATTATCAGAATATCGTCCGATATAGTATACAGTTTTGTTTTATAATTGGAATCTTGCTTTTACAATCTGCTGAGTTATCAAAGCAGCCCCCATAGCCAAGGACAAACCATCTGACGTGGAATAGGCATACATAAAATGCTGGATATAATGTAACAAATGGGTATAAAAAGAACCGATTAAGCCCGCCACCAGGCCAACGATTATTATTAAACCAAGTAAACGTTTATCTAACATACTCTCTATATCACTCCATAGCCAGTACTACTTCACCCTGTTTCAACGAAGATTGTACATCAATAATTCGTTGATTAGAAGAGCCTCTAAATCGTAAGGATGGATCTTTTAACTCATCTACAAATCGACCATCCACGAGGATATCGATTTGTTCCACTAAGCTACAGCGCGATGGATCAGATATAATATCATCCCAAACATAGCCAGAGTAAGCCCAGATAGGTTTCTCAGGCGCTGCTTCACGCACCGCTTTCACTATAGCTAGCATACCATCTACATTTTGAAATGGTTCACCGCCTAACAAGGTAAGGCCAGCACAATTAGGATCTTTTACATAAGACACAACTAGCTGTGTTTCTTTATCAGTCCATTCTTGACCAGCATTAAAATCCTGATATTCTTCATTAAAACAATTATAACAACAATGGGTACAACCAGTTACAAAGATTGATGTCCGTATCCCTTCCCCATTGGCAATATCATATTGTCGAATCTGTCCATATCTCATAATGACCCCCATATCTTAGCTATGATTAATTTTGACTGAATCAAACATATAGATATATTTCAATTTATCATTTACATAGTAAAAGCTGTGCCATTGGCACAGCTTTTTACCATTACTATTTTAATGCAATTAAATGTGCATTACCCGATCTTTAATTTCTTTTTGTACGACCTTCATTCCAGAAGTTTTCACCAAGGTAACCACAAGTACGGCGAATAACTGTTAGTTTATCTCGATTTGTATTATGACAACGTGGGCATTCCCATTGATTGTCTGCGTTAACCTTGATTTCACCATCAAAGCCACATTCGTGACAATAGTCAGATTTTGTATTGAACTCAGCATAAGAAATATTATTATAAATATATTGAATCATCGTCAATACAGCTGGAATATTGTTTGACATATTAGGAATTTCTGCATAAGAAATACAGCCACCAGTTGATTTCTTTTGGAACTCAGATTCAAAGGCAAATTTATCAAACACATTGATTTCTTCACGAACGCTAACATGATAACTATTTGTATAGTAACCTTTATCCGTTACATCTTCGATGATACCAAAACGTGCACGATCCAAGGATGAGAAACGATTTGTCAAGCTTTCAGCAGGTGTACCATAAAGACCAAAGCCTAAATTATGTTTATCACGCCATTCATAGATAGCTTGGTTTAAACGATCCATGATTTTCATGGCAAATACGCGACCATGCTCGCCTGTATTAGATTCACCCGTAATCAAACGACACGCTTCGTAAATACCAATGTAACCAAGTGAAATTGTAGCATAACCGCCAGTCAAGAATGGAGCGATTTTTTCACCTTTTTTAAGTCGTGCAATAGCACCATGTTGCCAATGGATTGGAGACACATCACTCACTACATCTTTTAATAAATTGTAACGAAGCATTAATGCCTTTTCAGCTAATTCGAGACGTTTGTCTAAAATTTCAAAATACTTTTCTTCATTACCACGAGCTAAGATACCGATTTGTGGTAAATTTAAACTTACTACGCCCATATTGAATCGGCCATCAAATTTATAATTACCTTGTTCATCTTGCCATGGGGATAGGAACGAACGACAGCCCATAGGACTGAATACATTACCTTCATAATTTTCCTTCATTTTTTTAGCGGAAATATAATCAGGGTACATGCGTTTAGCTGTACATTGAGCAGCTAGCTCTGTTAAATAGTAATAAGGGCTATTAGGTGTTACATTATGTTCATCAAGCACATAAATAAGTTTTGGGAATGCTGGTGTAATATACACATCAGCCTCATTTTTAACACCTTTAATGCGTTGACGTAAAATTTCCTCTGTAATTAAAGCCGCTTCTTTTGCGTACTCATAATCTGGTTGGAAATACATGAATAGTGTAACAAATGGAGATTGTCCATTCGTAGTCATCAATGTATTAATTTGATATTGAATGGTTTGAATACCGTCTTTTACCTCTTTGCGAGTACGTTTCCATGCGATTTCACGAGCCTTTTCCATATTAGGCTCCATACCGTAAATTTCAACTTGTTCTTCAATAACATTATTGAGAATCTTTTCATATGATTTACGTACAAATGGTGCCAAAATACGATCGATACCATTAATACTTTGACCGCCATATTGACCAGATGCTACTTGTGCAATAATTTGAGTCGTTACCGTACATGCTACCTGGAATGATTTTGGTGTATCGATTCGTTTACCATTGATAACAGTGCCATTAGTTAACATGTCTTCTAAATTGATTAGACAGCAGTTAAACATTGGTTGAATGATGTAGTCCATATCATGGAAATGAATAGCACCACTATCATGAGCCTCAAGGATATCTGTAGGAATCAATTTACGACGAGCAATATCCTTGGACACTTCACCAGCAATTAAATCGCGTTGTGTAGATACAATAGCAGCATCCTTATTAGAGTTTTCATCAAGAACATTTACATTGCTACGATCTAATAAACCAATTACATCTTCATCAGTTGTATTTTGACGGCGTTTGAAAGCTTGTACCGCTTTATAACCTTCATATGCACGAGCTGTTGCAGGATTATTATATTCAATTAACTTATAATATACTTGATCTTCAATCGCATAGATTGTCATATCCTTTTGAAGTTTTATAGCATATGCTTCAATTTCATCAGCAATGCGCTCAGCTAAGCCAGATTCATATAACCCCGTACTACTATGTTCTGCCTTTTCAATAGCTATTGCAATTTTATGTTTATCAAAAGGTACCTTTGTACCATCTCGTTTAATGACCTGCAACATCTCGGAACCTCCCCGTTTCCCATACTCCGAATTAATTAATGTCATTACATACAAAAAAAGTATGGAAAAACCATACTTATCTATATTATTAATACGAGAAATCTAGAAATTAACATAGAATTTCATATTTCTTTTCTGCTTTCACAGTATACTATATATAGTGTTCATTTGCAATAAAAAAATACAATATCATGTAAAAAGAGTTTTTTTCGTTATACTAAAATAGCATAACAAAAAAACTCTTTATTTTATAAAAGCAAATGATAAAAGACGAGTCCAAAAAAATTAGGTCTTTGTCCAATCCAATGTTCTGGTACGGCAGGATAAAAAAACTCGGTCTGCTAGTAAATCACGCTCATTTAATCGTACATCGCTAAGCAAATCTTTTTTATACTCTGTATCAAGCTTAGAAATGGCTTCTACATAACTTTCATAATGATTAGGTATTGCATCATAACCAGTGCCAAAGAAATGTATTAAACCATTTGTATACAAATCTAATGCACGTTTATAGTGCTCAGAGTGGTGTTGGAAGGATGTAATATTACATTCGAATAAAATTCCTTTATCAACCCATTGCAATAGGCGTTCTGGTTGATTAAAGAATAAACTGTTACATTCAACTTCACTAATAATCGGCGTAATCCCTAGGTCACATAATTCTTGTAACCACGCATCTACATGATAAACTTTACAGTTCTCAGGAACAGTAACCAACATAAAATGACTGTTTCCTAGTGCAAGAGATTCTCTATGATTGCTAATATATGCAAGCATATTGTCACTTAGCTCGACAACAGCACCTTTATGTAGAGTAACATTAATATTTTGTTCATTCACGATATGTACCATTTTTTCCACATCAGTTGATAGTGTTTCAAGGATACTATATAAATTGTGAGTATTTACCTTTGGCGTACAGAAAATATCAGTAATACCAGACGCAACTAACCCCTTAATCATTTGTATAGATTCAGCCATAGTTTGAGGACCTTTCCCCTCCTCTATGCCTGGCAAAATATGTGTTTGTAAATCTAATATGCGTTTCATGTTCTTCCCCATTTTAATCATTATATCGCCCCTTACCTCGATATAATTCTCTCAACCATTAAATTCATTTTGTATTCATATTATATCAATCTTTCTATGTCTTGAAAAGTACCTATACCTAAACTTTTTGATAATATTTGATTGTTTCAAATTAAAAGGTTAATTTATATTTTTCATTTAAATTTCACAAAAAGACTTCTATGAAAAAATCATAAAAGTCTTTTTTTATCATATTTAAATATCTAAAAATATAAATATAGAAATCTTATAGTTCTAAGATTTATGACTGAAAGAGCGATAGATAGATAGTATTAGCTGAACAATTACTACACCAATAATAACACCAGCAGTATCAATTGCTACATCGCGAATTGATGCATTTCTACCTACACTAGTCAACTGTAAGCATTCATCGAGCCCTGCTATAGCAAGACCAATAGCAATTACCTTTAGACCAGCATATTCTCGATTAAATTGATGAAGCGCAATATACAAACAGCCTCCGAGTACGGAAAATTCAAAGACATGGGCCATCTTGCGCACAATGCGATTTAGGGACCACACATCACCTGTGAATCCAAATTTATAAAGTAATGGACTTAACCATTGAGTTATTCTAAGACTAAAACCATCTGAGGAAACATCATTTTGTAATGAATTATCCCATATAAAAAGAATAACGAGAATAACTAAAGCAAAGCTTATCCAATGTTTTTTTAACATCTATTCTCCTCACCACTAATCTCGATCAAAAATATCTCTAGTGTATACTTTATCCTTTACATCTGCCAATGCTTCATCCCATCGATTAGCCACAATTACATCACTAACTCGTTTGAAATCTTCAAAATTTCTAATCACAGGCGAATGGAAGAAGTCTTCAGCTTCTAGGGTTGGCTCATAAACAACAACGGCAATACCCTTTGCCTTGATGCGCTTCATGATACCTTGTACTGCAGAAGCTCTAAAATTGTCAGAATTAGTCTTCATTGTCAATCGATAAATACCTACAATCTTTGGTTGTTTCGCAATAATAGCATCCGCAATATGATCTTTTCTAGTCCGATTAGCATCAACAATAGCAGAAATGAGATTTTGTGGTACATCATTGTAATTTGCTAATAACTGTTTTGTATCCTTTGGTAAACAATACCCACCATAACCAAAAGACGGATTATTATAAAAATCACCAATACGTGGATCTAAACATACGCCATGAATAATCTCACTTGTATTTAACCCCCGTACTTCTGCATAAGAATCTAGTTCATTAAGTAGGCTACACGCAATGCTAAATATGTGTTAGCAAAGAGCTTAATCGCCTCAGCCTCTGTAGAGCCGGTAAAACACTGAGGTACATCTTCTTTAAGGGCCCCTTCTGCTAATAATCTTGCAAAGGTACGAGCTCGTTCAGAATCTTCCCCAACCACAATACGAGAAGGATATAAATTATCATATAAAGCTTTACCTTCACGCAAAAATTCTGGAGAGAAAATAATATTATTAGTATTAAAACGTTCTCTCATTTGCTCTGTATAACCTACAGGAACCGTTGATTTAACAATCATAACCGCATCAGGATTAATATCCAATACGGTTTTAATGACTGATTCAACTGATGATGTATCAAAAAAATTCTTTTGCGGATCATAGTTTGTGGGGGTAGAAATAATTATATAATCGGCCCCCAGAAAAGCATCTTTTGGATCTAACGTGGCACGGAAATTTAAAGATTTATTCTTTAAATAATCTGCTAATTCCGCATCTACAATAGGTGATTCCTTGTGATTAATCATTTCAACCTTTTCAGGAATGATATCTAGAGCTACTACCTCATTGTGTTGTGCTAGTAATACACCATTCGAAAGGCCCACATAGCCTGTACCAGCTATTGCTATTTTCATTTATTTACCACCCTTCATGTAAAAATCTTTATACCATATCGCAAAGCGTCTTAAACCTTCACGAAGTGTTGTACTTGGTTTAAATCCAAAATCGGCTTCTAATGCCGATGTATCTGCATAGGTAATCGGTACATCGCCCGGTTGCATCGCTACAAGCTCCTTATGGCGTTCCATATTAAAGTCTGGTGGCAGAACACCGGCTGATACTAATTCTTCTCCTAAAATTGTTACAAAGTCTAATAAATTTTCAGGGCTATTATTGCCAATATTATAAATTGCATATGGTGGCACTGGTAATCCATCAGCGCCATTTCTTCGCTCTGGAGCCACTTGCATAACCTTATAAACACCTTCAACAATATCATCTATATAAGTGAAATCACGCTTACAATTCCCATAGTTGAAAATCTTAATAACGTCTCCCTTTGCGCAAGGTATTAGTAAAACCAAAGTACGCCATATCTGGACGCCCTGCTGGACCATAGACAGTAAAGAAGCGCAAACCTGTACTCGGTATGTTATACAACTTAGCATAGGAATAGGCTAATAACTCGTTAGATTTCTTTGTAGCTGCATATAGGGATACAGGATTATCTACTTGATCTTCAGTGGAATAGGGAATTTTTTTATTAGCCCCATATACGGAAGATGATGATGCATACACGAGATGCTCTACCCCTTTTGTACCGTTATCATAAGAATGACGACAACATTCCAATATATTATAAAATCCTATAATATTGGACTCTATATAGGCATCAGGATTAGTAATAGAATATCGTACACCAGCCTGTGCCGCTAAGTTTACAACTATTTCCGGTTTATACTCCTCAAAAATAGATTCTAAAAATGCTTTATCTGCGATATTGCCCTTTTTAAAGGTCCATTGATTATCATGTTTAACATCTGACTCAATCTGTTGTAAGCGATAATCTTTTAAGCTTACATCATAATAGTCATTGACAGAGTCAACACCTATGATATGACTTGCTTGAGCTGTTTTAAACAGCCACATAACAAGATTGGCACCGACAAATCCGGCTGCACCTGTAACGAGAATGACTTTATTATGTAATGATACATTTTGTGAAAGCATAATCTGTCCTTTCCTTTAAGAGCGTTTTAATCGTAATAAGACGCTCTCCCATATTTTAGTAAGTATAATTCTCTCCGTTGGAAATAGATACAACACAACAAGATACAACATAAGACTGATACATATACAGAAAATCGTCCAAATCATACTATTATGTAAATGTAATAAAACATATGAGCCAGTGCCCACTACAGCGGAAGCAATGATATAGGATTTAATATTTCGAATGACAAGCCATGCATTCATACCAACATATATGGCTAATAGATAAAGAAGTACAGCAATCATCTGTACACGCACAATAGAACGAGCATATACAAAGGTTGTAAAGTCATATTGCACGCATACATATATAACAGGTATTAATACGAATAGATGTGCCATTTGTGCGAGAAATGAAATATTAGGCATCCCCTTCGCACGGAATGCTTCGGATATTAAATAGGATATTGCCGTTACTAGGGATGAACTTAAAGCCCAGGAGCCTAACACGATGCCAGCTAGTTTCCATTGTGGCCCTAACAAAATTTCTACAATAAAATCTTGGTATACAAACATCCCCACACCCAAAGGTACGAGGAATAAAGCCATGTACCTTTGAAAGGTTAAAAATGTTTTTTCAAATTCTACCTGATTATGTTGATGTCGTGATAAGGCAGAAAATAATACAGGCGCCATTGAAGATGTGGCAATAGCCATTACAGTTGTTACTATAGCTGTCGGCATCTTGTACAGGCCAAGATAATATGCATCTAAAAAATGACTAATAATAAAGGTATCTACCCAAGCAGTAAGCCAAATAGAAAAAGCTTCTGCTAAGGACCAAGCACTAAAGCTGAACATTTTTCGAAACACAGTACTCGAAAAATAGATAGATATCAACTTTTCTTGTCGAACACATAGTGCAATAGCTGTAAATAAATGTGCTGCCAATAATCCGGCAATTAAGGACCAGTAATCAAACCCGGCTAAAGCCATTGGTATAGATATGAACAAAGGTGTAATGATTGTAATCATACGGATACTTAAGAGGAATTTAAAATTAAAGCTCCTTCGATACATGGCCATTTGTATACTGCTAAATGCACCTAACGGCAACATGACCCCCATTACAGCCAATGGAAATCCTAATCCTTCGTTTCCAACTAATATTGCTAGTTCATCACGCCAAATAATAATGACAAGCCACAATACAATCGCCAAAACTATATTCGAGATAAAAGCGACACTTACATTCTTCTGCTTTTCATCTTCACTTTCAAATTCATATTGCACAAGAAATTTTTGAAAACCTGCATCGGCTAACATCTCTGCAAAGGAGATGACCATCATAATGGTCGCTAAAATACCAAATGCTGTAGGTGCCAATATATGTGCCAATATGATATTTGTAACCGGTGTAATAAGCTTTGCTAAGACCTCTGTTATGAGTGACCACTTAGCAGCAGCTACAACTTTAGTATCCATAGAGATTCAAATCCCTTTACTTATGATTTATATTCTTTAAGCCTTGTAAAAAAATAATTCATAATGAGCTTCACAGGTCAGATAATTTTGTATGGCTAAATAACTTGTTTTACCTAATAATAAGCGAGCTAACTTGCGATTACATAAAAGATTAAGTGCTTTCACAACCCAAGAGCGACCTAAGAATTCTCGCAAATAGCGATTAATGTGCTCATCAGCAAAAATACTTATAGCTTTCATATACAAAATGAGGATTCTTAATATCCTCGCTTAATTGATTGTACATTTCTATAACAAGCTGAGCATGTTCCTTAGTTGCTAAAGTAATCCCTACCTCTGTACGAGTAACAGGAATTTCATTGATAAGGACACCATCTTGATCAATATTAATTTCTACGACCAATGAATCAGCAACTATATCATGTAAATTATTAAAATATTCTGTTTGGAATACGAAACTACCTTGCCCATAGATAATCGTACCAGCCTCATAGTCTTCTCGAGCACCAATGCAGTGACTATGTTGACAAAGAACTAGGGAAGCTCCTTTTTCAATAAACTTGCGACAATAGCGTTGCAACATTGGTGAAGGATAGCGGTAAAACTCCTTCCCACCATGGTAAATAACAATCACATAATCGCATTGTTCTTTAAGGGTTTGTACATGATCAAAACTTTCTAATACATCGAAAGGATTAGCCCCTGCACGATGTACACTAGCACTAGAAAACTCATTTTCTGTGCACATATAGATGCCCAGCCGTATCCCATCTTTTGTAAATATGTAAGGCTGTTTTGCCTCATTTACATTACCACCAGCACCACTATATGCAATATTAGATTGAGTTAACACCTGCATTGTAGATTGCAGACCTTCATAGCCTTGATCGTAGGAATGATTATTTGCCAATCCTAATAATAAGGATGGTATAGCTTTAAATCCATTAATTGTTTTTGTAGGAGACTTTAAATTATGTCCAAATTTGTCAATTGATGTATCGTTATCTGTAAGAGGGGCCTCCAAGTTAAATACATTTAAATCAGCCTCACATAACATGCTATATAATTGCGTTCCAATTATAGAGTGCATATCACCGTTTTCAAATAATATGCGATTTATATCTGTAGGGACAAAATCAGCTCCGATGTATATTTTCAAGATGTAACCACTCTCCCATTTTGTAATCATACTCAATTGGTTCTATCTTTATAAATCCTGCGCCAGGGTATAGTGTTAGTTCTCCGATGTATAGGCGATCATTCACATCATAAAAATCCACCCGTAAAAAAGGAAATTCTTTAGATAACTGTTTACTTAAAGCAATCATCTCTTCATAATGAGGCGGCTTTTTAAAGTCCTTATTAGAAGGTTCATAATGAGGAACAGAAATATTCATAAATTCCCAGTTTTCATCATAATAATCCATCCGCGTCCCGGTTTCAGAAAAACGTTCAGAACAAACAACAGTTATTTTGGGTTCACCATGAAAACAGTAGATTTTATAGTCTAATAGGTCGTCACTGCCTAATTCATCTATATATTCTTCAGCAATAATACGTCGAGGCACATCCTTATAAGGCCATTCTCGAGCTATCAGATAAAAATCACGCTTTAAAGACTTATTTATAATGTTTCGTGCTTCTTCTTTATTAAATGTAGATTTGTCCTTACAGATTACAATGCCTCCACTATCATGGGTACATTTCAATACAAACTGATTTGGCAATGCATCAAAATCAATATCATCAAAAGAATTCCACACTCCCAAGGTGGGAATGATATATTTTGAGTCTATCCTATCTGCTAAATAGTGTTTCGCCTCATGCTTATCCACCATAGTAATATATTCTGGTTGACGATCATGTAGTTTCATCCATTGCATTTTTTCATTAAATGTCTTAGGGTTGTCCAAATCTAATGGATAGCCTTGATATTTCTGAAATATTTTACGCAAAAACTCCTCATCATTTAAGGAATCATAAAAACCCAGCTTTATCATCGTCTTAAGCCGATAATACGGATCACGAACGAACTTCTTCCCTTTGCTCAATATTGTTTCTATATTCATCTAATGCCTCCCTTTTAGCACGTAAAATTTGTACTTCCATATAAAATAGCATCATGTAAAAGTAGGTACTTTTGCTTTCATAAGAAACCAAACCCATATCCATAACTAATTGAGACATAAGCAGAATAAATACCATTACATATTCATTGCTGTGTAAATCATGATAGCGCAACATGTTATATACGAGATACACATACATCGAATAATACGTTACAACTCCGATAATGCCTGTACCAGCCAATAACTCAATGTAGTTATTATGGAGATAATAGTTTTCTATTCCAAATATAGAATATGTATAAACGGAAGGATTATGAATCCCTACACCTATGAGAGGAGACTGATGAAATAAATCCCATCCAATATCTACTAACATCAAACGGACAATAGTTGATGAATCGCCTCCAGTCCCAGTGAAGGCTTCAACCATAGAGCTCATCCGCTCAAGTATTTCACTAAACATAGGCAATTGTAAAATCCCTATAAAACCTACAATTAATACGGTTAAGTAAGTCACCAATTTAGCTAAGGAATTAACAATATTTGCACTGCGAAAGCTTTTAAATACAAAAAGTAAAGCTACCCCAGCTATAACAAACACCAATGCTTTTCGACTGCCAGTAGCGGCTAATATACCTAATGTTGGTAATGCTATAATGTTCCACCACCGTGGCTTGTCATACATCATGTAGTACACAGTCATAACGATGGCATTTGCCCCTAATAAGCCAACAGTATTTGCATTCAAAGCTTCATTTGCAATTCGTGTAGACGAAGATAATACATTGATAAAATAATCTAGTCCGTAATAATATACCGTATAAAAACAGACGATATACCCTGCCCACATACCAATTTTTAACAGTGGATCTACTGATTTTTCTCGCTGAAAACACATATATAAGACAATGAGCATACAAAATATTTTTACAATGTCAAAGCTTCTACTCAGTGCTACCGATGAATCAAGTGCATCAATTGAGCTAACATAACAAACGCCTATGAATAGTAGCATATACATATGCATCCAATTAAAAGACAGTGTAATACGTCCCTGTTCTCTAATGAGGTAGCATAAAATTAGGCCAAATAAACATACGAATAATACATAGGCACCATAGTTAGCTTCACCGAGGGCAAATGATATGGTTAATGAAAGTACAAGAAATATTAATGTTATAAACCATATAAGATGATTAGATATGGCCGTAATATTTAATTTCAATACTGTCCCTCTTCTCTCTATATATGTACATCACAACACAAAGCTAATTTATAAAATATCAATCCAACGTTTAGCAATTTTACTGAGTGGAAATGTGTCTCGTACCTTAAGTGCTTCATGAGATATTTTCTTCGCTAGCTCAGGATTTGCTAATAGGGATTTCATTTTCTCATACATTGTTTTCGTATCACCTACGGGAACAAGTAATCCATTGACACCGTCCTGAATGACCATACGCGCACCGCCTACAGGGCAATCTGTAACGACAACCGGTAAGCCCATTCCCATGGCCTCCAACATGGAGTTTGATATACCTTCAAAGTCAGACGATGAAACAAACATCGTACAAGGCCGTTCCTTTTCTAAGATATTTGATGCAAAGCCTGGTAATATAATTCTATCAGTTAAGCCTAGGCTAGCTATTTGTTGACGAAGTTCATCTTCTAACACACCTTGCCCATAAATTACGAGCTTATACTCTTTAAATTCATCAGCTAACATGCTAAAGGCATTAATCATCATAGGTAAATTCTTTTGTGGATGTAATCGACAAGCCGTTACAATAGTTTTATCCCGTTCACCTTCATAAGGTTCCGGTAGATTACCATTAATAGGATTTGGAATGATATGACCACGACTTTGTATGGTGTGAGAAAAATATGATTTTGCATCTTCTGTTTGAAATACGATAGCATCCGCAAAATTAAACGCGAAATCTCGCAGCATTTGTTGATGTTTACCTACAGGTACCTTGCGTGGATTATTTCGTTCAGAAAAAACTATACGATTTTTCACAAACCAAGAGCTGATGGCCAAAATGAAACTAGACGCACTTAGAAAAGACAAACATGTCGCATGGGGGCGTTTTTTCAATATTCCAATAAGGACTTTTATCTCTTGTAAGAAGCGAATGATTTTATTTGAGCTAGTCGTATGAATTTGAATTTGCTCTATCCCCTCTGGCAATGCATACTCTGTTCCATATCGATTAGGACTCGTTTGAATTACCGTGATTTTATGACCATCTTGATGCCATTGTCGTGCAAGTTCCGTTAAAATACGTTCTGCCCCATCATTCCCAAGAGATATGGTAACTATAATGATTTCTTTATTCATGATGACGCTCCTCTTTGATATATTCGGCAAGTCGCATATATGCTTCTTTCATCGAAACCTGTGGTTCCCAGGATAGACTTCGCATCTTCTTTGAATTCAAAAACATATGGACTGTAGGAGCATAACCAAAGGAAGATAGATTTTCTGGAATATCAAAAATAACAGAAATCTTATCTTCACCCACATGACATGCCACTAAATTAGCAATACTAGCAATGCTACGAGTTTCCTCATCATGACAAACATTATAAGCTTCGCCTACTTCACCTTGACTCAGCAAAATAAGGATAGCTCTTACCGCATCAGTAATATAACAGAAATTAGACATTGAATCCCCCTTCGTATGAAGGATAATATCACGACCATCCAAGGCATGTTGGGTGAACTGCATAAACACCCGATTATCATCTAACGGCACACCAGCGCCGAACGTCTGCGCAAGGCGAGCGATTTTAACAGGAACACCAAATTCAACAGCATAGGATTTACAGTAACACTCACATAAGCGTTTACTTTCAGAATAAGAGCTACGCACATTAAGGTGATCTAAATATCCGATACGATCTTCGGTCATCACTTGACCTGACTCATAAGGAACTCCATATTGTTCCATACTAGATAAATAAACCATACCTTTAATTTTCTGTTCTTTTCCAAGTTCTAACATACGCTCCGTACCATGAATTGACGTACGAATTGTATCAACCGGATGTTCTACAAAATATTTTGATTTTGTAGGGGCTGCACCATGCATAATATAGTCACAAGCTATATCAAGAGATTCTAATGGGGTATCAACAAAGGTTAATATATCTGAGTCAACAATATCACTAAACATATGGTGAGCTTTTTCTATATTCCTAACATGACAGATGACGCGTAGTGAAAGATGATAAGCATCATTCGCAGCTATTAATGAACGAGCCACCATAGAGCCAATTAAACCAGTCGCTCCGGTAACAAGGATTAATTTGCCACGAAAGGCATCGAATATCTGGGAATCACTTATAATTTCTTGTATGTCTCGTTCAACAACCGTATTAATTGCCCTCACCTCCACTTTCTCTATTTTTTAATATCCCCGTAAACATATAGTAGTCTGACGGAGTTGTAATCTTAATATTTTCTGGCTCCCCCCATACAGGGTATAATGGATACCCATAATGCATCATCATAGATGCAGAATCGATAAAATCATGAATACCCTCTGCTATAGATGTATCGTGAACAGAAAGAATATCACCGAGCCTAAAACTTTGAGGCGCTTTTGCCATTAAACATTGTTGACGATTTAAAATCGTCTTGATTTCACCATCATCTGTAACCATAACAGTTTCAATAGCGGGAGTTACCGTAATAGCACTCCCTTTAGACTCTACTGAGCGAATATTTCTAACAATGGTGGAACTATCAACTAAAGGTCGTACGCCATCATGAATTAATACGGTTACATTATCAACACCATACAATCGCTTAGTCTCAAGTAAACCATTATATTGAGAGTCTAATGCGGTTTCACCACCAGGTACGACAGATACAACCTTTTGAAGACCCTCTTTTTCAATTAATGCTTTTGCATAATCCATCCAGTCCGCCTTACAGACTAAAACAATGCCATCGATATATGGTTCTGCTTCAAAAATGGCTAAGGTTTGTATAAGTATAGGCTTGCCATTCCATTCAAGGAACTGCTTTGGCATCTTATCATTTTTCATTCGGGATCCTACGCCACCAGCAAATATAACTGCTATTCTTTTCATAGAACCTCCCTTAACTATTAACGATGTTCGTTTACTAAATAATGAATGCCCTTATAATTTGTATAACTATTATTCATATCAATATATACGGCATCGTGCTTCGCCACACGTTGCTCTACAGGAGGCAATTGCATATAGTCGCCCCAAATCAAACGTAGATAACGCTCATAGCCAGCCATAACTGGGATTTGATAACCTTCAAACTCCTTATATATAACATGATCAAAATCTTGGCGTGGATGGCGTAACTTCATACCTTTCAAACTACCGATTAGTTCTGTTACTTCATGGGATGTGTCAAAATCATATTGACTCATTTGTTTTTCTGCAAAGCGCCATATGTGATAACGCCACGAAGGTTTAGAAATCACCTTATATATACAACCTGCCAACATACGATATAGTTTCCCCTTATTGTCAGGTAATCTTTGTGCATTAAATAGAGCAAAGGTCATGGCCCACATTAATTGAAAGAATCGTTTGACAGTACTTTTTGGACAACCATCGATGGGCATAATTTCAAGGGCCAATCCATGACAAATATCTTCATTCACACTATGGCGATTGATGAAAGTCGTTTCTTCATCGCGAATTGATGCACCCGCATCATGATAGATTTTATCTCTCGTTGTCCTACAATAGGTATATCGTTTATCACCGTGTATAGGCCAAAGTTCAGCCAATTTTTCATAGTCTGGACGAGGCATAAAGATATCTAAATCGTCATCCCAAGGTATGAATCCCTTATGACGAATGGCACCTATAAGACCGCCACCGCACAAATAGAATCGTAGATTATGGGCATCACAAAATTCTTTAAATACTAAAAGCATATTCAGTTCTTTAGCTTGTATATCATGAGCTGTTGTTTCTGCCATACTACCTTTCTAACGTATAACGGCCAATACCGTTTCCACCATAACTTTCAATTCTCTAAAAAATGAGAATTCTACAATACTTCGTAAATTCCATTCCATCTTTGCTGGAAGTACATTGTGAATATAGCATTCATCCACATCATCTGCGGCGTCTAATAAATTATCTTCATCCTTATACCGAATACTAGCTACACTCGTTACACCTGCAAGGAGCAACAATGTCGCTTTCATTTCATCTGTATAAGCCGCTACATACCTCGGAACCTCTGGACGGGTGCCGACAAAACTCATGGTACCTTCTAATATATTGATTAATTGAGGTAATTCATCGAGTCTACATTTTCGCAAAGCCTGTCCTACCGATGTGACGCGCATATCGCCTTTAGACGTTACTTGTGCACCAAGTTGCTCCGCATTTTGTACCATGGTTCTAAATTTATAAATCCTAAAGGTTTGGCCATACTGAGTAACCCGTTCCTGTCTAAAGAATACAGGTCCCTCACTATCTAGTTTTTATCCATATAGCTAATACTAGAAATATAGGGACTCAAAAAAATTAATAGAATAGCCGCCATTAATCGATCAAATATAGCCTTAAGCATCAAATCACAACGCTTAGATGCTAAAATCTCATAATAAGGACGAACTGCTTCACATCGCATATCATCGGGTAATTCCTGCCATGATTTCCAGATCATAATGCACCTAAACATTCTTTAAATGTATGAATCACATAGCTTACCTCTTCATCCGATAAATTAGTATGAAGGGGCAATGTAATTTCATTTTTGAACTGATTATATGCATTCGGATAATCATCAATAGAAAATCCCAAGTTTTTATAAGCCGTATGCATTGGAATTGGCTTATAATGCACATTTGTAGCAACACCTTTTTCTGCCATTCGTTCAATTAATTCATTACGTTGTTCTATGGTTGCATCATTGATACGCACTAAATATAAATGACCACTACTCATATGCTCATCCGTATAATGAGGTACTACAGATACAGGACAATCTTTAAACACGTCATTATATCGATCAATAATTTCACGACGCCGTTCTAATAGGCCAGGATATCGTTCTAATTGAGCCAATCCAATAGCAGCCATAATATCCGTCATATTGCACTTATAATAGGTACCTTTAATATCATATTCCCAGGCACCCCATCTTAGTTTTTCGCTAATGCATCCTTATCTTGACCATGTAAGGATAACAATTGGAATTCCTTATAGATTGCTTCATCATCGATATCCGCTATATGTTTCCATGTAGCAGCACCGCCTTCCGCAGTAGTAAAGTTTTTTACAGCGTGAAAAGAGAAACTACTAAAATCAGCTACATTGCCTGTGTGAAGATTCTTATACGTAGCACCAAAGGAGTGTGCACAGTCTGCAACAATTGGAATTCGTCCTAATGCACGTTGTATATCATTACTTGGTTTAAAAAGATATTTTGCATCATTTACGATTGAGAATAGGCGATCATAATCACAAGGAACACCACCTATATCTATAGGAATAATTGCTTTTGTCTTGTCCGTAATAGCTGCAGCAACCTGATCATAGTCCATTTCATAAGAGTTAGGTGCAGTATCAATTAATACTAACTTGGCCCCCACATGAACTACGGGACTTGCACTAGCCGTATAGGAGTAAGCACTAGTTATAACTTCATCACCAGGTCCAACACCTAAAACTCGAAGAATCATTTCTAAAGCAGCTGTTGCTGAATTTAAACATACTGCCTTCGGTGTCCCTAAATAGGTTGCAATACGTCGTTCTAATTCCTTAGTCCGTGGTCCAGTTGTAATCCAACCACTTTTTAACGCTTCTACCACCTCATTGATTTCTAATTCAGTAATATCTGGAGGAGAGAAATTAATTTTCATAGCTTTCACCTATACTTTCCATTTATTCCATATCAATAAATACTGATCCGATAATAGGTACTCCAATTTGATCTAATCGTTGTTTAGCTAATGCTATATCATTAGGCTGTACATAATGACCTTTAACAACAAAGAGGACACCATCGCCCTTTTCAGCTATAACCAATGCATCTGTAACACTTAACACGGATGGGGTATCTACAACGATGACATCATATTCATCGCGAATATATTCAAATACTGTTGATAATCGATGGGAATCAACAACCTCAGACGGAGATGCCACCGCAGTTCCACTGCAAATTAAATCTAGATGAGGCATCACATTACGATGAATTGTCAAATCTTCATCCATAACAACATGATTGGTAAGCCCTTGATTTTTCACATCAAACAATATGTGTTGTACAGGATTACGCAAATTACAATCGATTAATAATACCTTATCATTATTTTTAGACAAAGAAATTGATAAATTAGCGGCAACCTCGGATACGCCTTCACCGGTTGTGGCAGATGTAACACATAGTAACTTTCTATTTTCTGCATTACAGCGATATTGTAGATTGCTGCGTAATGTTCGATAGGATTCCACAAGAGGAGTATCACCATATTCTTTTGAAATTAATCGTATTGTATCCATCTTAACCTCTCACCTTATACAACCAACGCAACACTTTATTATTAGGCTCTTCTCTTACTGTTTTACTGTGATTAGGAATAATACCTAACATTGGCACTTGTAACATATCCTCAACATCTTTGGATGTTTGTACTTTACGATTTCCAAAGGACTGTACTAATGTATAGAAACAACCCAATAGCAGGCCTATAACAGCACTAGCAAGCATAATAAGTACTCTCCGTGGTGCAATAGATTTTTCCGGTAACGTAGGGGCATCTACAATTTGCACTTCATTTGGTACCATGACTTCCGCTACCTTGGCTTCTTCCAATCGCTTTGAAAGCATTTGATAAATGTCTTGTGCTACATCTACATCACGTTTAGCCTGAATATAGCCACGTTCCTTTTCAGGAAGAGCCTTCATAGCATCTTCGTTAGCCTTATCCAAATCAGCTAAAGCCACCTCTTACTTTGAGCAACAGCTAATGCTGCTTCATTTCTAAACTTATCTGCTAATAAGCCTTGTTGAGCCGCATTACTAGATGGTGCTTGTTGGAAAATAATAGCATTGATTTCTTGTTGTAACCCAGCTCTAGCCTTATCAATTTGATCATTAACTTCTTTCATATCAGGATGAGAGTCTGTATATTTGCCTGCATAACTAGCCTTGCGCGCCTCTAGATTTGCCAACTGTGCTTTATAAGCTTGAACCGTTGAGCTATCGGCAATACTCGCACCAGCAGATCCTAAGTCCGCATTAATACTCCCTAATGCAGCTTGTGCAGTTTCTAAATCAAGTTTATTTTGAGCTTTTTCTCGATCAATTAAAGTAATCTTATCGGTAAGACCCTTCATTTGATCATTAGTCGAATAGATCTTATTATCTACTTGAAATTGTTGTAATTTTTGCTCCGCTTCAGATAACTCAGCCTTTGCTGTTACCACACGCTTTTGTAAGAATTCACGTGTCGTTTTTTGTTCCACATGAGATAAATCTGCTAAACGATTCAAAAAGGAGTCGATTAATAATTGATTGGCTTCTTGTGCTTTTTCTGGACTCTTACCAGTTACGCTAACTTGTAGAAGCTGAGTTTCTTTATATGGTTTTGTTTCAATGCGGTTTTTAACAAACTCTTCATAAGTCGGTGCATTACTACCATCATCCTCTATAGCGGTGATAACAGGTTCTACAACATTACGACTTTTTAAAATCTCAGCATTTGTATTCATCAGCTGACGTGCCATCGCATCTGAATAGCCGGTTTCTGTTGACAATACAGAATTACCTAAACCTTGAGTCTGTTTAATTCGCAACATCGCTGTCGATTGATATGTGGATGGTGTAACTACTAAATAAGCACCCCCAAGGAGAATACAAATACCCGTAACATTTATGATAGTTTTCCGTTTTCCGAATAAGAATCTTAGCTATGTCTTTTAAATCTATAATTTGTTCCATCCCAATACCCCTTTCAAGTAGGCATACAACACAACGGTCTCTCTTCCCGCTTATACATTGTGATTAGGCGTATATGTTGGAATAATATCTTGTAATACACCTATTACATCCATATCTGTTTGACAGGACTCAAATGTACTAATTTTTCCCATCAACCATTCACTATCAACAGTATCTAATGCAGCTTCGAAAATCTTAGTATGATTCGTCCGATTTGTCCCTTCTTCAGAGGTAAGCAATTCTTCATATTTCTTTTCACCTGGTCTCAAACCAGTAATTTTAATATGAATATCCTTATCTGGTTCAAGACCTGATAAGCGAATCATATTTCTTGCTAAATCAATGATTTTAACTGGTTCACCCATATCAAGCAAAAATACTTCGCCACCTTTGCCCATAGCACCAGCTTGTAATACAAGCTGACTAGCTTCTGGTATAGTCATAAAATAGCGCGTCATTTCAGGGTCTGTCACAGTTACAGGACCACCAGCTTCAATTTGCTTTTTAAATAGAGGAATAACAGAACCACGGCTACCTAATACATTGCCAAAACGAACGGTAATATATTTTGTATCATAGGTGTCATTCATCGATATAATGACCTTTTCTGCTACACGCTTAGTAGCACCCATAACACTTGTTGGATTTACGGCCTTATCCGTAGAAATCATGACAAATCGCTCTGTACCATGACGTCCTGCTACTTCTGCTACATTTCTAGTACCATAAATATTATTTAAAACGGCAGCCATTGGTTGTATTTCCATTAAAGGGACATGTTTATGTGCCGCTGCATGAAATACTACCTGAGGATTATATTGAGTAAATATTTGATCTAATTGTTGTCGATCTCGTATATCTGCAATAATAGGAATGATTGGACCATCCTTATATAAACCTTTTAACTCCTGATTAATGAGATATATACTATTTTCTCCATGTCCTAGTAGCAAAAGTTGTTTAGGCCCAATACGCATAATCTGACGACAAATTTCAGAACCAATAGATCCACCAGCACCTGTTACAAGAACCACCTTATCATGAATATAATGCTCCACTATGTCCATATCGAGTCGAACTTCATCTCGTTCTAATAAATCTTCTATGGATACAGGATGTAAATGAGATACCAGTACTTCATCATCTAATAATTGGTACATACCAGGTAAAGTATTAACTTTACATTTTAGAGGTGAACAGATTTCCATAATACCTCTAATTTCATCTCGTTTAACAGATGGCATGGCAATAATAATTTCTTTCACTCTATATTCTTTTACAATAGTAGGAATATCATTACGATTACCAAGTATACGAATACCACCCATCAAGCGATTGAACTTTGACTCATCATCATCTATAAAACCAATTACTTTGCGTGAGCGCTTATGATATCTTTCAATTTCACGAGCAATCGTTGCACCTGCATCTCCGGCACCAATGATTAATGTATTCACCATTTCCGCATCTGCACTAGGTTTTCCACCATAGCGCATCGCAATATAATGTAATATCATTCTACCGATACCGATGACACCGGTACTAAGTAGCCAACTGATTAAGTAAATAGACCTAGGTAAGGATTTATCAAACACATGCATTCCGGTATAGAACAATCCTGCCCCTAATGTGGTAGCAATCAGTACGGCAACAACTTCGCGCATCCCCGCATAACGCCATATGCGCGTATATAGATGCATCGATAAGAGCATAATAATGTAGGATATTACCATTATCGGCAACGCAGCTATCATCTGTTCCATATACTGAGGTGTTATATAACCATCAAAACGTATGAGCAAACTAATTAGTGCTACACCAATGATAGTAATAACATCTACAATAAGTAATAGGACCGGTAATAAATATGAACGCAATGAAAGCCCTCCTTATATGACTTACATATGATATTAAGATATATACTATCTGCTAATTAGTCTTTTCCGATACGAGATACCATATAAGCACCAGTTAAAATAGGCACAATATCTCTGGAGAAACTAATCTTGCTATTTTTAGTTAAGTACAAGATATCGCCTTCGCGCATAACATAGTTTTGGGACATATCACCAGTTTTCAATATATTATTTAAATTAATCTCAATAGGTTTTGTTGGATCATTCTGATGAATCAAGAATATTTTCTTCTTAGCTGTATCCCAATTGAAACTACCAGCAGCACCAATAGCATCAATAACTGTACTCGATTTAGTTAATGTGTATGCACCTGGTTTATTAATTTCACCAAATACATAGACACGAACACCACCTAATTTGGCAACATTCACGGATACATCTGGATTAATGATGTATGTAGATAAGGAATTGATTAAACTTTGAGTGAATTCCTCTACAGTCATGCCATCGGCTTTAATATTGCCTACCATAGGAAAGGATACATAGCCATCAGGGCGAATGGTAAAAGTTTTATTGGCACCTAGGTCCATTTGTTGTACTACATCAATAGTTAATTCATCACCTTGTCTCAACCGATAGATTTGATCAGAACCTATTGTGGAAGCAGACGTTTCCATAGATGTAGCGGTAACTGCTTCGGTTGAAATATCTTTTGCAAAAGCCTGTAATGGCCATCGTTCCTATTACAAGAGATAGAGCTATCAATTTCCGATTCATAATACACCTCATATTATTTATATGTATAAGAAAATTTTATAATCATACTATTTAAATTAATTTAATATTTTATTAAATATCGTATATATAGTTTATCATTGTTTGCTTGCAACTACTATATAAGCAAGATGAACCTCAATGTTATAAACTTCATGAAACTTTATGAAAACTTTATAAACCTTGAAACTCTCTATCCTTTACCATTATTTATTATGTGTATTTTTCTACACATGCAGTAAATATGTTCAATAGTATGATCCATTCTAAAGCCAATTTACAATAAATAATTTGGAATAAAAAAAGATGTATATATCCATACAATGATAGATATATACATCTAAAAAAATTTGATTTTTATATTATTCTACACGGCCACCTAAATAAGCCTCCATAACTCTAGGGTTATGACGTACTTCATCAGCAGTTCCAGATAAAACCATCTTACCGGTTTCTAATACATACGCATAGTCTGCTATTTTTAAGGCTTGGCGCACATTTTGCTCCACCAATAAAACGGTTGTACCATCTGCACTAATCTCTTTAATAGTCTCAAAAATTTCATTAACTACAAGTGGTGCAAGCCCCATAGATGGTTCATCTAGTAACAATAATTTCGGGCGCGCCATAAGAGCACGACCTATGGCAAGCATTTGTTGTTGCCCACCAGACAATGTACCACCTAGTTGATAGCTCCGTTCATCAAGAATTGGAAATCGTTTAAATACCTTTTTAATATCTGCATCAATTTCCTTATCTTTACGTGTATAAGCACCCATTTCAAGGTTTTCATATACGCTCATATCTTGTAAAATTTGACGACCTTCTGGAACTAAAGAAATCCCACCATGTACGATATTGTGAGTCTTATGACCAGTAATATCTTGATCTTCAAATAGAACTCGACCAGAAGTCGGTTTTACGAGCCCCATAATGGTTTTCATAGTTGTAGTCTTACCTGCACCATTGGCACCGATTAAAGAAACGATAGAACCTTGTGGAACCTCTAAACTAATATCTTTTAAGGCTGTAATATGCCCATAACCAGCCATGATATTTTCTAGTTTTAACATATTACACCTCTTCTTTACCTAAGTACGCTTCAATTACAGCCTCATTATTTTGAATTTCTTGAGGTGTACCTTCCGCAATTTTCTTACCAAAGTTAAGAACAACTAAGCGATCACAAATATTCATCATCAATTCCATAGCATGTTCAATAACTACAACAGTAATGCCTAAGTCACGAATTTTACCAATTAATTGGCGAAGAACCTCTGTTTCACTATCATTCATACCGGCAGCTGGTTCATCAAGCAAAATCAATTGTGGATGTGTGGCTAACGCACGAGCGATTTCAAGCCGACGTTGCTTACCATATGGCAATGATGTAGCAACCTCTTCCGCATCTTCTTCAAGACCGACTAGCTTTAAGAACTCATACGCAATACCGCGACAACGTTCTTCTTCAATACGTTGACGTTTTGTTCTCAAGAAACTTGATAAAAAACCAGAACCGGTACGACAATGCATACCTGTTAATACGGTTTCAAGAGCCGTCATATTACCAAAGAGACGAATATTTTGGAATGTACGAGCAATGCCCATCTCTACCGTTCTATGCGGCTTAATCCCTACAACAGACATACCGTCGAATACGATTTCACCAGAGCTAACAGGGAATACACCAGTAATCAAATTGAATAGTGTAGTCTTACCAGCACCGTTCGGACCGATAACACCAAATACTTCACCCTGTTTAACACCAAAGGAAACACCTGTGAGAGCTGCAACGCCACCAAAGCTTTTACTTACTTCATTTAATTCTAATAGCATTCAGTTCCCTCCTATCCTTGTTTCTCTTCTTGTTTGCGTTTATATGCTTCAAAGCGCTCTGTTAACACTTGTGATTCTGGAATATATGGAGCCTTTTTAAAACCTAATTTACGGCTGATTTTATCTACCATAGATTCTGTCAAAATACCGTCTGGGCGAACAGCCATTAAGATTACGAGCAATGCACCATAAATGATATCTCGATAATCGGATAAGAAACGCAAAACTTCTGGCAATAATGTAAGAATAAAAGAACCTAGTACAGAGCCCCATACTACATTAGAACCACCAAATACTGGGAATAATAAGATTTGTACTACTTTGTGATAACTAAAATCGGTTGGATTAATAAAGTTTGTAATATGAGCATACAAACCACCACCGATACCAGCGATGAAGGCACCAATGATGAAAGCCATCATTTTGTAGTATACAACGTTAATCCCCATTAATTCTGCTGCATGATCATCAGCTTTAATAGCTGCAAAAGCACGACCAACACGGCTATTATTAATGCGTACACAGAAAGCAATAATTAAAGCCAATACTACCAGTAAAATAATGATAGCCATTAAATTGCCCCATGTTACTGCATCAAGGCCCATTAGACCATCAATATCAAATTCATAGGCATAATTTGTCAATTCTTGAGGAATAGATGGTATACCAGATAAACCTAATGCACCATTAGTAACATCTAAATTCAAGAAAATAACGCGTACAACTTCACCAAAGCCAAGGGTAGCAATGGCAAGATATAAACCACGAAGACGTGTTGTTGGTAAGCCAATAATAACGGCTACTAGACTAGCAACCAAACCACCAATAATGATACCTACGATGATAGGCAAATCAGCTTTCAAAGAAAGCATAGCACCTACATAAGCACCAACACTCATAAAACCAGCGGCCCCAAGAGAGAGCTGACCACTTGCAAGGGTGAAGTAAATAGAAATACCCATGATGGCATTGATGATGAAGAACATCACGATCTGTAGATAATATGGGTTTAATAAATCCATTACGGTCTCCCCCCTTTATCTTTAGAACCAAATAATCCTTGTGGGCGCCAGAACAATAATAGAATAATGAGACCAAAGGCTACAGCATCACGGAATGTGGATGCACCATAAGCAACAGAGAAGACCTCTGCTACACCAAGAATGAAGCCACCAACCATGGCACCAGTAATATTGCCAAGACCACCTAAAATAAGAACCGCAAGACCTTTAAATCCGATGATAACGCCCATAGTTGGTTCAATAGCATTAAAGGATAGGCCTACGAGTACACCTGCAGCTGCACCTAGTGCAGAAGCAATCATAACAGTTACAGAAATAATCATCGTAGGGATTAATACCTAAAAGAGCCGCTGTTTCAGTACTCATGGATACGGCGCGAATTGCTTTACCAATTTTGGTCTTTTTAATCACTACATTTAAAATAACCATTAATAAGATGGATACACCTAAGCCGATGATTTGTACCATGGAAATTTTAAAAAGCCCCAAAATCAATTAAACCGCCAATATAATCTGGTGGGAAAGATCTCGTTTGAGGACCCCAAAGCAATAATGCCAAGCTTTCAATAAAGATAGAAACGCCGATGGTACTGATAAGTGGTGCCAAGTGAGACACCTTTTTCTTTCGTAGTGGACGAAGAGCCACGAATTCTAGAAGATAACCAAGGATAGCACCTACTGCCATAGCTACGATAAGGGCTACAAAAAAATGTTAACGTTAAAAATTGTTACCATAAAAAGACCAACGAAGGCACCTATCATGAAGATGCCTCCGTGAGCCATGTTGATAATATTCAAAACACCGAACACAAGTGTTAAGCCAATAGCGAGTACAGCATATAAGCTACCGAGGGTTAACCCGTTAACTAATTGTTGTAAAAACACTATACTACCTCAACTTATTTTGTTAATGCGTCAAATTGACCGTTTTTAATTTGTAATACTTGAACTTCCATGGAAGGATCGCGTTTTTCGTTGAACTTGAATTGACCAGTTACACCAACGAAGTCAGCAATATTTTTCAATGCTTCACGGAATTTTTCGCGATCAGTTGTGGATCCTGCTTTTTTCAAAGCTGCTTCATAGAGATATACTGCATCATATGCTTGTGCAGCGAATTGGTCAGGTTCTTTGCCATATTTAGCTACATACGCTTTACGGAAGTCTTTAACCTTTTGGTCTTCTTTATTAGGGAACCAAGGTGTACCTACGATGACACCGTTAGCTGCATCGCCAGCAATTTTAATGAATTGTGGACTGTTGAAAGCCGTTGGAACCAACTACAGGTTGATTCATACCCATTTCACGCATTTTTTTCATGATAAGGGCACCTTCTTGGTAAAGGGATGCAACGATGATTACATCTGGTTTAGCTTGTTGAATCTTAGTCAATTGTGCAGAGAAGTCAGTATCTTTATCTGCAAATGTTTCAGTATCAACGATTTGTACGCCTACAGATTCCAATGCTTTACGAGCTGTATTGTTTACAGATACCATTTGGTCATTGTTGTTAGAATACATAATAGCTGCTGTTTTAAAGCCCAATGTTTTATGAGCTTCTTTAATAGCTGTATCTACTGCCAAGGATTCTGGTACAGCATTACGGAAGATATAATCCCCAATATCTGTAATACCTTCAGCAGTTGTAGATGTACCAAGCGCTACTACTTTGCTTTTATTTGCTACAGGACCAGCTGCCATCATTTCACCAGATAGCATAGGACCGATAACTGCTACAACTTTATCTTTTGCAATTACTTTGTTCATCGCATTGATAGCTTCGTTTTTATCACCTTTAGTATCCTCTACTAACAAGTTAATTTTTACAGCATTTGCATCAGCGTTGATTTCGCTTACAGCCAATTCTGCACCAGCTTTAATGGATTCACCATATGCTGCGGCACCACCAGTTGTTGTTGTCAATAATGCAATTTTAGCTTCATTACTATTTGCATTACCTGCATCTTTATTACTACCACAACCAGCAGCAACAGCCATTACGCCAGCAAGGCCAAAAACGGCAACTTTTTTTAACATAGATTTATTCATGCTACATCCTTCCTTTAACACGTCTTAATAGCAAATTATTTAGTATAAATTATATATACATTTATATTATGAGGTATTTATTATGTTTGTCAATGAATTTGATGCATTTTCTATAGAATTTTTGTTGAAAGTAATATAAAAATATTTCTTTATTCACCTAGTAGTTCAGAAAAAAATGTTCCCACTTCTCATACAATGAATCTAAATCATGTTGAGTATCTTCAATCTGTTTAGAAAGCTTAGACATTTCATCTAAATCTTGTTGCACTACAGGATTTTGCTAACTGTACCTCATACATCTTTCATTGTCGCCTCTAAGCGAGCAATTTCTTCTTCTACCTCAGCTAATTGCTTTTTCAACCATATAAGTATTTGTTTTTTTCTTAGATTCATCTTTTGAAAGAATAATCTCATTTTCACCCCTTGCCACAGTTTGAGAGGATTCTTGTACTGGAGCAGTCAGTGCAGCTATATCATTTTTGTTCTTTAAGTTTTTTTCTTTATAGTATGAATAATTACCTAAATATTCAGTAATTCCCTTATCTTCTAACACCAAAGTTCGCGTGGATACTTGATCTAAAAAAAGTACCTGTCATGAGAAATAATAAAGCAAGTACCACCAAACTGTTTTAATGCACTTTCAACAATTTCACGTGTAGGCACATCTAAATGGTTAGTCGGTTCATCGAGGACTAGGAAATTATCTCCTTGCAAGAATAATTTTAGCAATGCTAATCGGGCTCGTTCACCACCAGATAAGTCCCCCACAAGCTTAAACACATCATCACCTTTAAAGAGGAATGAACCTAACACATTTCGTGCTTTTTCTTCTGTGAAATTATAGTTATTTATGATCTCATCAACCACTTGCCATTGATTATGTAGTTCTTCATGCTCTTGGGAAAAGTAGCCTACTTGTACACGATTTCCAATATCTATATAACCGTCAGTAGGGAGTAATTCACCAATGATAGCTTTTACCATTGTAGATTTACCAGCCCCATTAGGACCGATCAAAGCGACAGATTCACCACGACGAACCACTACGGATACATCATCAATAATTGGTTCCCCTGATCCATAACCAATAGACACATGGTCTAATACGAGTACCTTATCGGCACTCATTGCAGCAGGAGGAAATTTAAACTCTAATGAGTGCGAGGTTACAGGAGCTTCTAATCGTTCCAACCGATTCAACTGTGATTGACGCCCTCTAGCCATCTTAGACTTAATACCTGCACGATACTTATCAATATATTCTTCAGTTTTCTTGATATATTCTTGCTGCTTTTCATAAGCAATTGTATCTGCTTTTAAACGTTCATCCCGTTGTGCCACATAACGACTATAATTACCGCGATAGGTTGTAGCCTTATGATGATCCAATTCTACTACGCCAGTCACAATCCGATCCATAAAATATCGGTCATGACTAACGATGAGAATCCCCCCTCGATAGGAGGATAAATAACCCTCCAACCACTCTAACATTTCCATATCTAAATGGTTCGTAGGTTCATCTAAAAATAAAAAATCTGGACTACGAACTAAGGCCTTTGCCAAATTAATGCGCGTCTTTTGTCCACCAGAAAAGGCATTGGCTGGTTTATCTAAATCTTCATCTGTAAAGCCAAGTCCATAAACTATACGCTTAGTCTTTTGCTCATAATCGTAGCCACCTAGCCATTCTAATCGATTTTGTAAATAATCAAGACGTTGTAAGTCACTTTCACTAGCCTCATGAGTTTCAAGATATGTTGTGAGCTCGTGTAATTTATCTTCTAAAGCATGAACATCTTCCCAGGCAGTTTCTATTTCTTCGGCCAAACTGGCATCACCCAAGTTGACATCTTGTTGTAGATAGCCAATACTTGCCACGGGCGATGTTACAACTTGACCTTCATCTAATTCCTCAATGCCGAGGATACATTTTAATAATGTTGATTTTCCGGCCCCATTAGGACCAACTAAGGCAATTCTATCGCCTTCCTTTATCTCAAAGGACACATTGGAAAACACTTGGCGCACCCCAAATGATTTTCCCAGGCCGATCATTCGAATGCGTTCCATTCAATACCTCCTTTATCATTCAGTAAATATTATTATACCACAGTCGCCTTTACAAAAATGACCATTTCCACACTATCCTTCGTCTTTCGACTGTGTTTAAATAATTTTCCTAATAAAGGAATATCTCCAAGTAATGGGATCTTCTCCATCTGTCTTTGATCTCGATTATCCATTAGGCCACCAATGACTAATACTTCGCCCGGTTGTAATCGCACTCTTGTCTGTGCCTGTCTAGTTGTAATTTTATAAGATTTCAATTCAGATACCATAATAGGTGAACTCACCTCTGCTCGTATTGATGTATCAATACTACCATTTTTTGTAACAATAGGCGTGTAATCTAATTTTATACCTACTTCTTCATAATGAATGGATTGCTTTCTTTCCCATTAGATATAGTTTCCTCCACTACGGGAATTCTTTCACCAATTAGTATATGTGCTTCTTCTCCATTTAGAGCCATAATGGATGGTGTTGCAATCACAACCGCTTTCCCTGTTGTTTCTAATAAACTCAACTCAGGTTTTACAAAGAACTTGTATGCTTCACCATCTGGCGCCTTACCAAATGTAATGGCCCCCATAAGAATGAGTCTTATCACTGCCATGTCCAGTTAGACTCAACCAAGACCACCGAAATCCGGTTTCCTTTGTATAAGAATGTTCCATAGCCATAATTGTAGCCTCTAACCGGACCTGTTTTACATCACGATCAATAGCCTGAATAACTGATTTTACTCCTTTTTCCTCATCGCCAGTAATATTGAATACTAACTGATTGGTTTCTTTATGAATTGCAAATTTTCCATTAGGCACTACTGTTTTTATTACCGATTCCAAGGAGCTTGCTGATGCTACATTTTGGCTCCACTACCATAACATGACGATGTTCCTTTACACCAGAATGCCCCATAACAGTAATTATGCCCTGTTCATTTTGTATATCAAAATGATACATATCGCCTAAGCGCTGTAACATCTCCAACGGTGATTTACCATATATATTTCCTGTCACAGTACCTTCCAATGTATTGATACCAAGTATATCAATTTTATAACTACGACTAATTGCCTCCACAACATTAGCCAAATGACGCTTTACTCACGGTCATACTATATGCGTGTTCAGTAGCATTAGACGCTTGTAATTGGACTGGTTCCTCTGCCTTCATATACGGATTTCCTACTACCCACCAAATCAACAGTACTATCATAATTCGCCAATAACTACACATCGTACATTTCCTCCTTCATCAAGGGTTATACAATTTTCATCTACACTAACTATCTTGATTCCCTGCCAGGACTCCCCCTCCATGACAACGCTTGAGTTCGAACCAACACTTACAATGACAGATGATTTAGGACCACGGACAATACCATTAACATGAACTGATTTTTGTGTATTGTATTTTGATTCGATACTCTTAGTACCTACTTTATCCGCCGTATTTGCTTTCCGTTCTTGCTTTTCTTTCTTCTTACTATTTGAATGTAACTTAGATTTAAAATCTGATAACTCTCCTTTGTTAACCATTTCACTCATACCATCATCTATAGTTTCATTATCAAGCATTTGTAAAGGAGCTAAACCATTCATAGCCTTTGAATCACCTAATACTTCACGCCAGGGAAACCCTCTTAATGTATCTCCCGTATTATATAGTAATTTTGCTTCATTTTTATCTTTCAGCTGATTTAGACACTACATTTGACTGGGACTCCATTGGGATATGGTTCTCCTCTGGTATGTGAAATACACTCCAGGCAAAAAAACAATTAAACCTAATAAAAATTAATATGAGTATCCCTTTTTTTATATCGTTTATATTGAGTTACATACTGAATAAATTTATCTTGTAAAAGCTGATTAATATGCATTCATAAAAAAACTCCTTTCATATGTCTTAGATTAATACCTAACATCAGTATGCAACACTTATACCTATAAAAGGACACTAATAGTCACCCCCGTGACTATTAGTGTCCTTTACAAATCATAAACTATATGCTTTTTAACTTTATATGTCATCGTAACCAGATGGATGCAAACGATGCCAACGCCATGCATCACTAATAATTTGTGATAACTCACTATGTTTTGGATTCCATCCTAAAATATCTTTTATACAGTCTGAGGAAGCAATTAATGTGCTTGGATCTCCTTTCCGACGCTCACCATATTCAACAGGAATATTAATACCAGTCACATTTTTAGCTGTATCTATAATATCTTTTACAGAAAAGCCATTGCCACTTCCTAAGTTAAAAACTCTAGATTCTCCTCCGCCAACAAGATAATTCATAGCTAAAACGTGAGCTGATGCTAAATCAGTGACATGAATATAATCACGAATACAAGTGCCATCAATCGTATCATAATCAGTTCCAAAAACTGTAATGTGAGGTCTTTTTCCCAAAGCCGTCTCTAACACCAAGGGAATCAGATGTGTTTCAGGAGAGTGATCTTCACCAATCTCACCACTTTCATCAGCACCTGCAGCATTAAAATAACGTAGTGCTACATATGTTGAGCCATAGATAGAACTATAATCATGTAGCATATCTTCAATCATCAATTTGGTTCTACCATATACATTAGTTGGTTGTAATTTAGATGTCTCTACAATTGGCACTACTTCAGGTTCACCATAAACCGCTGCTGTACTTGAAAATACAAAGTGTTGTACACCTGCCTGCCGAGCTGACTCTATAAGTCGATAAGAGCCTACAACATTATTCTCATAATAAATCGATGGATTTATCATAGATTCTCCAACTTGAGAATGTGCAGCAAAATGCATAATACCTTTTATATTATTATCTCTTAAGACATTAATGATTTTAGGATTTGCAATATCTAATTCTATAACCTTAACGTCACTAGGAATCGCATTACGATGACCACGTGAAAAATTATCAACTACGATAGGTGTAAAACCAGCATGTATTAATGCTCTAACCGTATGGCTACCTATATAACCAGCACCACCTGTAACTAAAATATTCATATACACCCCCATAATAACTACGATTGTTTTATTGTTTGAAGCTTTGGACCGATGAGACGCTTATACACCTCAACGCCAGGTTGATCAAATGCATCTACACCAGCCAAAATAGATTCAAAATAAACAGCCCAACAATGCATAAACATTATTTCCCCTAAATGAAATGCATTTAATGTTGGTACAGATATAGTCATGTTGAACCGATTATCAATAGATAGGGCCTCCCGGTTAGCATCGAGCGCACTATTTAAAATATCACTAATAGGAATATCACCAATTGCATCAAGTTTATCGTACTCACTATATAAATTAGGAACAACCAATGATGTATTCCAATCTCTTACCTTAATAAATTGAACTACCTTGTTAAGTCGCCCCTCTTGGTGTTCTTGCACTTGTGCGTGCATATCCATCGTGCCTACTGCAGGAACAGGTGTACGTCCATAAGGAAGACAGGTATTACTCATTTTACCTAATGATTCGGATAAGAGCTGCACATACCAATCGGATAAAGAGTGTAGAGACTCACCATAAGGCATGAATACCTCTATAATACGTCCATATCGCTCAGATGCAATATATTTTAATAATGCACTAAATAGTGCAGGATTTTTATAAACATCCTCTTCTTGGCAAGCCATATCCATCGATGCAGCACCGGCTAAAAATCCTTCAATATCAAATCCCACAAGAGCCGCTGTAACGAATCCTACCTCAGTAAAAACGGAGAATCGGCCTCCTACACCATAAGGGAACGGAGAAAGTTCTCCATTGATGCTTGATAGCCATATCATGAAGAATAGTAGGATGTGTATCATCATTTGTTTCTGTAACAACAGTAACTTCATAGTTAATATGATGATCTTCAAGTGCTTTCTGAAGAATCATGAAATTTGCCATTGGCTCGATTGTGGATCCAGATTTTGATGTAACTACAAGTAAAACCTTGTAATCTTTTCCCTTTTCATTGGCTTGAGATATTAAAGTTTTAATAAGTCCTTCTAAATAAGGGCCATCAACATTAAACCCAGCAAAATAAAATCTAGGGTAGCCTTGTCGTTCTTCATCAGTATAGTTATTCCAAAATGAACCACATTGTACATCAAAAATAACCTTACTCCCCAAGTAAGAACCACCAATACCAATAGATATAACCGTATCGATATTCTCACGAGCGTACTCACGTAAGCAATGCAATCGATTCATCATTTCTGGTGTATTTATACCATCTTCTGAAATATAAGGTAATTGATAAAATAAAATTGGTTCTGGTTGACCATCTTTAGATAGATGCCCTTCTTCATACCCTGTAGATCTCAAAATATTGGTGTGACGCCATACATTTTGAATGGCCCGTTCAAAGTTTTGTATGTCTCTTGCCTGTATGCAGCTTTCATTATAGATATTACTATAATCTAATTCAAAGCCAGAATCTAACTGTAACATCAAGAATCTCCTTTATGTACCTATCCAACCATATCCATAACCAATACCAAATACGGTCCAAAGAATAGCGATGGGAATCAATAACTTAAATTTTAGTTTTGCCGTTTTATGATTACAAACTACCATGCCTAACAATGCGCCAAGACCGCCATAAGCAAATGCTAAAAAAATAACAATGTGAATTCAGAAATGCGTTCATATCCCTTAATGGAAGAAAAACTTATCGTATCCATATATACAAAAATACAATACAATTCCATACAGCCATAGTAATTAGAAAAGACGTTTCACTCATAATCCTATATATTATTTCCCTTAAAATATGAGATAGTATCTCTCAATCCACGTTCTAAATCAACTGTAGCAAGAAAATCAAAAATCAACTTTAGCCTTTTTGATTACATAGTCTAGAGTGACGAATATCTCCCAGTTCGTTCCGCCTCATAATAGACTAGAAGATCCTTATTACTAATAGATTTAAAATAGCTCACCAATTTATTAACAGATGTACTCGTATTGGTAGAGATATTATAGACCCCTGTTAATTCCGGATGATTCATGGCTTTAATATTAGCCTCTACTACATCATCTACATAAATAAAATCTCTAGTTTGCTCACCATCTCCAAATATAGTAAGCCCCTGACCTTCATTAATGAGGCGGGTAAAAATACTAATTACACCACCTTCACCACCATCACCTTGACGCGGTCCATATACATTTGAATATCTAAAACATACTGTTTTCAAACCAAAGGCTTGTTCATAAATACGCAAATAGCCTTCACCGGTTAACTTGGTTAGTCCATAAAACGATGTTGGTTTCCCTATCATATCCTCTGTGAGCGGTAATGTATCAAGATCCCCATATACTGCAGCAGAGGATGGCATAAGAAAATGTTCTACCTTATGCTTTCTAGATGCTTCAAGTATATTAACCAAGCCTAGTAAATTTACATCACAATCCATCTTAGGATTTTCCATAGATGCAGGTACCATCGTTTGTGCCGCTTCATGAAATACTACTTGAGGTTTAAAATCTGCAAAAATAGATTCTATGTTAGCGTCTCGTACATCCATTTCTATAAATACTGCTTTTGGATTAACAAATTCTCGTACCCCTGTTGTGAGATTATCTATTACCAATACTGTATGACCTAATGCTATGAGTCGATCGACCAGATGGGACCCTATGAATCCGGCGCCCCCCGTTACACAAACGCGCATTGTTTTCCCCTTTTAGATTATTTACCTATCGCTGCCCCTGCCTTTGCGAGTTGGTCAGCCATTTCATTATATGTATCACCCAGTATGAGCATGTACCTTGTGAAAGTATACTTTCACATGTGGAAATATACGTTCACAAAATGCTGCATATTCATTGGTTAATACATTATTTCGTTTCCACTTCTTCGTGGCCCACATTTCTATCCCCATATAATCATAATATAAGGAACATTTAGAGATGCCCCGTTCCAATGCATAGGACATAACATACATTGCCGCTAACAGCTCTCCAGATACATTCCAAAAGTCTGTATATTTTGAATCCCGAGTACCGAATGAAAATGTTTCTTTATTTCCATTTAGAAACATAATACCACCTGAACCTACAGACTGATTATATTTATCATAACTGCCATCGATATATGCAATTAAATGATTGGTTTCTGAGAAATCAGGAGCTATAGATTTCTTTGTATGGTTTGTTTTAGACGTTTTTGATGATGCTAGATAATCACCAATACTCATACCTTCATCACCTATAAAGGCCTGGGCTTCTGACTTAGTGGGAAAGGATTTATAAATAGCCCCACCAAAGCCTTTAACCTGTTTTTCACAATCACTCCAAGTTTCATAAATGCCTGGCGTACGGCCTGCTTTTACAGCATAAAATTTCTTCGCCATACTTCCTCCTAGTGTTTTATCGTAAGTGGTGCAAATTCAGCATTGACTACGGATTGTAAATCTAGAGGATTAATATGCATTTGCATACCTCGCAAACCGGCACTAACGTAGACGGCATCTTGAGTCTGCATAGATTCATCAAAGTAGGTAGGAAATTGCTTTTTCATCCCTACCGGTGAACAACCACCGCGCAAATACCCTGTTAATCCTAATAAATCCTTAACAGGAATTAATTCTACAGATTTATTACCACTAACACGAGCAGCTTGTTTCATATCTAGTTCTTCAGCTACAGGAATACAAAACACAACATATCCTGTTTTATCGCCCTTTCCGACTAAAGTCTTAAACACCTCTTTTTCATCAAGACCTAGTTCATCAGCTACATGAACACCCTGACCTCGTTCTTCAGACCATTCATATTCATCAATCGTATATGCTATGTGATGAGTATCTAATATGCGTAATGCATTTGTTTTTTTATGCTTTTCCTTACTCATACAAGAGCCTCCTATTTATTAACAATTTTATTTATATTCTTTAATTCAATGCGTAAAGTCCCATCATCATTAGTTTTAATTTCGATAAACTCCCGATTTTGCATATATTCTACAGGAAACGAAATTTCTATGCCAGTATCGGTTTTAATCTTATGATGTTCGCCTACCTTCGTAGCAAATTCACGATTTACCGGTAAAGGTCGCATCATATCCTGTTCAGCTAACTCCTTTTTAGCAGCTTCTTGTTGAATGGGGTTAGACTTAAATACCTCTTCCACAATGCGAATAGGATTAACCGTATCAGATACTTCTGCATTTTTAGCAATCATAGACTTTGCCATCGTCAGCTCTGCTACACCATCGGATTCGTGCGCTTGAGCCACCTTATCTATAATGGTTTTTACCTTTTTAACAGTATCTCTAGAGGATTGATCTGTACCGAGTTGTAACACCTTATCTGCTAAGATATAACAAACTTCACCGTCATATTCACCTTTTGGTTCAAAAATACGAACAGATAAATCCAATGTATTTATGGCAACAAAAGCTCGCAACTTTTGTGTCGGCATCGGCAATACCGCCTTATGTGGTACAAGTTCTGTCGATAAGGAGCCATCATCTTCACTAAACAATTGGTGGGTAAATGCATCGTGAGCTTGGCATAAAAGCATACAAATATAGTTGGTATCGGTTACCACATCGCATACGATAGTATCAATGACAACACCTACTGTGGCTTGTTTCATATAGTCAAAGGTCTTCTCCCCTAACTCTTTAGCTAACGTAACAAAGGCGATTTCACCAGATTTATATTCACCGATTCGCTTTCCCATAGGGCTATGTGCATGTAATGTCCCTGTTCTCGCACCAGGATCTTTAAAAGCTTTCGTTACATGGCCTGCAATATAGTCATGTATGTCTTGCTCACCTATTTTTAATTCATGTTCAGAATAGACCGCTAAAGATGATGTAAAATCAAAAATCTCTAAGGCTGCTTTATTAATTTGCATGATAACTCCTAAAGGATAAAAATATTACTCTTTATTATACCATTCTTTTAGCAATTCTTTGTCTATTTTTGAATGATCAATAATTAGACATAATTTAAACACCTATATTTATGTTCATAAATTAAGAGAAAGTAATTATATATCCTCTTAATACAACAAAGGAGGTGCCGGTTAACACCTCCCTTGTTATAGTATTAGATTTTAATTTTAGTGGCTAACCAAGCAGCAACTAAGCATTTTACAATATCTCCAGGAATATAAGGGAACATTGCAGCGGTTAATGCAGCCCAAAGTGGAGTTCCTGTAACAAGCATAAATCCAGCAACACCAAAAATATATACTACAGGAATTGTTATAGCAATAGAACGCCAAGCATAAGAGAAAAAGCTTCGAGACTTACCTTTACAAACACTCAACAATGTATATGCTATTGGCCAAGAAACAATAAAGCCACCTGTAGGCCCCCATAATTTAGTTAATCCAGAAGTACCACCAGCAAATACGGGAACCCCTATAAGGCCTAATAAAATATATACTAAGAATACTATTAATGCGTCCTTCGGCTCCAACATTAATCCTGTTAGTGTAGCCACTAAAGTTAGTGCTATCACTGGAACAGGGCTAAATGGTAATGGAAAAGAAATCCATGCTGAAACACATAATAAGGCCGTTAGTAAAGCCATTTTAGTTAAACGTCTTGCTTCCATATTTTACCTCTCTATATATTATAATTATTACTATTAAATTATAATCAACCAGCCAACCATCGTCAACCAATTAATTTTGACTAGTTAACAACAAAAACCACCATTGATAATCAATGGTGGCTTACACTGTAAAGCTAGATTTATAAAATATAATATATATTATAAATTCAAACCTTTCAAATACTCTTTGAATGTAGTGCCTAATTCTTCATTGCGAAGGGCATATTCTACAGTAGCTTTTAGATATCCTAATTTATCGCCTGTATCATAGCGAATACCTTCATAAGCTAATGCATAAGTATCTGTTTTTGATGCGGCTAAAGCATCTGTCAACTGTACTTCATTACCAACGCCTGGTTTTGTATTTTCTAGAATATCAAAAATATCCGGTGTCAAAATATAGCGTCCGAGAACAGCTAAATTAGAAGGTGCTTTATCAACGCTTGGCTTTTCTACTAAACCATTTACGCGATATAAATTATCAGCTAATGGTTCTCCTGAAACAATACCATAAGAACTTACCTTATCATTAGGCACAAATTGAGCACCAAGTATAATCCCTGGATGTGTCTCATAACACTCCATTAATTGTTGTAAACATGGTTTTTCTGGATTATAAACAATGTCATCACCTAACAATACTGCAAATGGTTCATCACCAATAAATGCCTTAGCACATAGTACGGCATCACCTAAACCACGAGGTGCTTTTTGGCGGATGAAATGAACCTTAATATCCGCCAAGTCCTTTACCATAGCTAACTGTTTATTTTTACCTTGTTTTTGCAATAACTCTTCGAGCTCAACACTACTATCAAAATGATCTTCTATAGCGCGTTTGCTACGACCGGTTATGATAAGAATTTCTTCAATACCAGAATCAAGTGCTTCTTTTACAATGTATTGAATTGCCGGGGTATCAACGATAGGCAACATTTCCTTTGGTTGTGCTTTCGTTGCTGGTAGGAATCTCGTACCAAAACCAGCTGCTGGAATGACAGCCTTACGAATAGACTTCATGTGTATGCTCCTTAGAAATCTTTACCAACGAATTTGATTTTCCATTGGTTATTGTTATTTTTATGAGAATCTTTATATGTTAAATACATATCAAAGGAGTGCAAATCACGATGGTATGTGTAATAGATAGAATCCACATCGCCACTCATCATATTTTGTTTAACACTCACCGAAATATCATCGAGACGTGTCAATTTAAAGGAACCACCATAGATGAGCTCCTTAGGAAGCTCTGTACTATCAAAGCGATATGGCGAGTTATTATAGTTAATATTGCGTTGATTATACGATACCCACGCATTAACTCTAGGTCCTACAGCTGTACGGAATTGAGCGCCCCAGTACGGCATGCTACGTATCGACTTATCATAGCCATAATAATCGCGTTGATAACCGCCGAAGAATCGCAAAGTACCATCTTTCCAAATGGTGATAGGATCATGAGATACTTCTACCTTATAGTCCTTATGGACCCCCTTTACAGATCCTTCCTTCCAATAACCAATACTTGTTTCACCACGTGCAGTAAATGGAGATTTACCAATATGGTACGTATGTGTATCAAGACGTAATTCGCCGATTTTTCTACCCATACAGTTTCATCATTGTATTCATTGGATACTTTACTATACCCGATAGATGCAGTCCCCCAAGGTAGGTAATGACGATAGCCTATTTGCGGCTTAAATCCCGATTTGAAATACCATTTATAATCAAAATAGGCTTCGCCGGATTTTCCCATTGGAATATCAGCATTACCACGTAATCCAAACCCATCATCACTATTATAAATAGGACGAGGCATAATAGAAAATGCACTTACTTTACCTTGTTTATCTCCACGTATAGATTTTGTATAAGATTTCAAGCTAAAAAGTTTAAAATTCTTGATGTAAAAACTTGGATGTTGAATTACTACCTTATCGCCAGGATAGATTTTAATGTCTTCACCTTCAATACGGTAATCAGGTGTATGCTTAAATGCCATCGCATGCTTAGACGTAATCATACCCTTCTCTATGGAACCAGTTTGTCCATCATAAGATAAGTTTTGACCCTTCACATAATACGGATCAGACCAGCCTTGTGTATGACCTGCATCAAAATGTTGATCGCTAGTACGATAGGTCATAACATCACCAGTAAGGTCTTTTGTTTTACCACCATCTTCCAAATAGCGATATGGTCCATCTGCAGTCCTATACTCTGTAGTCTTAGTATTACCAGTAATGCGATTAGCTAATAATGTGCGATTACCTTGAGTAACCACTACATTACCAAAAGCATTTACATCGCCAGTACTACCGGAATATGTCATCTTATCTGCATCTACACGAGTTGGTAACTTTTCTGTCGGTGCAGTAATCGGTGAAGCACCACGACGAACAACACGAATATTGCTGCGTTCAGGTGTAGACGGCTGTTGAATTTCACCTGCATAAGATTCAGATATACTATCCAAACTATCTTGATATGTAATTGATTCTGAAGCAGCCCATGCTGGCTGGGCTAGACAAAGCAAGCATGCTGCCACGAGCCATTGTATTCTTTGTTTCCTCATGGTCACTAAACTCCTCTATTAGTTACGTTTTACTACAACGATTGGTTGGGATACATTTTCGACCGTATCATTTGTATCTTCCACGTCTTCCTCTGAAGTATCTTCTGCATCGACATCATTTCCAACTACATCATTATTAGGGCTATCTGCAGAATCATCTACTATGCTTTCATTTGTATTTTGTAGATGGTACAGTAACCGCATCAGCTAACTCATCATCACTATGAGCTAAACCATCACCACCAATAACAAGACCTTGAATGGAGACAGAATCTTGCGGTTGAATGAATACAGTAGATCCTGCTGGGTAATCAATATTTTTACCTTTAATAAAAGCACCCCCTACAAGACCAACAGGGCCTAATAGTACAGCACCAGCAATAGATGCACCAGCAGCCTTAATCTCACCTTTTGTCTTTTCTTTTGCTTCATCCCCTTGGATAGCAGTAAATTCTGTGCCATCAATAGCAGGAACAGAGTCAAAAGTAATATCTAGTGCGCCATTGCGACCAAAGGAGCGTGCTTTTTTCAAAGTAGTAATCGTTGCAGATCCAACAGTACCAGCTGGAACGAGTAAAACATTGCCATCCATTACATTTTCAGCAACAGTAAATTTAATTACATCGCCTTCATGGCTTGTTTTTGTAGATACTGCATCATTGAGGATTACTTTGAACACATGGTCAGATGCTAATGTACCAACTTGATTTGTAAGCGTTACATTGCTACCATACACCTTTGTTTTCAAACTGATAATACGCTTTTTCAATGGACCATTTGCAATTCTACCATTAACGCTACGTTCCATTTTTCAACACGTTCTACAAGAGATCCGTCATTAATGCTATTTTGATAAGTATATTCAAGGGCATCCATTTCTTCACGTAAGGAAATACTAGTACCACTACCTTCTACAGAATCATATAAAGAATCCACACGTTTACTTAATGTCGCACTATTTCCAGAGAATCCGTTACCATACACTGTTTCATCTAATTGGTTAATGCGATCTACTACGGCACCATCTTGAGGTGCACCATATACAGTGGTTTCCAATACTTGTGTTTTTTCCGTTACTGTACCAGGTGCAGCAAACGCTGTGCCTGTCAACAAAGATGCCATCAAAAGTGTAAGTACTTGCTTCTTCATATAATCCTCCAAAACTAATCCCCTATAGGACGTATACGTTAAACAGCACAATAAGCACGGGCCTAAGACCGTGCTTATTTTCTGAGTACCTCTAACGAAGTATCTCAGTGGCCATTAAATTTTCAAATCAATAAGCGCAGATACACCTACACCTTGAACACGGGAAGCGCCAACTGGATTTGTACTATCTACAGGCACTAAACCTTTAACGCGAACCATACCATTAAAGCTACCTTCGATTTGAGCAACAGCTTTAACTTGTTCAATACTAGATGCAGGGCCAGTTACTTGCGCAGCACCAATATAACCTTTAGTACCAATACTTACAATAGGAACGACCTTTGTAGTATATTCAGTACTTAAATTATTTTTGTTTTAGTAATTTATTTAGGAAAGAGTCAATTTGTGGACCAAATTTGCTTACTAAAAATGCCGACACCACCAATTTTAGCAGCGCCACCAAGAATACTGCTCAAGCCACCAGCTTGAGTGGTTAAAACACCACCAAATGCAGTTGTAGTCAAACAAATCCCTAGTACAGCAGTCATAATTTTCTTTTTCATGATAAGCCTCCTAATAGATACTTATATTTTAACAAATTCTATACATAGTTTCTAGTATAAGTATAAATACTTATACTTAAAGATAATAAAATTATATAAAAAGTACAATGAGGTTATTGTGAGTTTTACACAATTTAATTTTTTTAACTATGTATTTTTTTAAAAAAATTATACACTAATCACTAAAAATAAAGCAATCAACAGATTCTTGGCACTTGATCTTCGCCTAACAAATCTACAAGCCGAACACCACCTATGGATGTTTGTAAACCAACTTTACCAATATTCTTATCCATGGTTTTTCCTATATGAGTGGCTTCACGACCTTCAGGATAACTATGTAGTATCTCTAATACTTGATTCGTCACCGTTGGTTCCACCACAAAAATACATTTACCTTCATTAGCTAAATATAACGGATCATAGCCAAGAATATCACAAACAGACTGAACCTCATCATGAATAACAAGTTGAGATTCGTTTACCTTAATGCCGACTTGGCTTTGTTCTGCAATCTCTTTTAATACAGTACCTAAACCACCTCTTGTAGGATCACGCAACAATGCAACTTGTGAACCCACCTGTTGAAGGACGGCATGAACCATATGGTTTAGCGGTGCACAATCCGTCTGAATCGCATCTGATAATTCAAGACCAAAACGTTCACCCATGACGGCTATAGAATGGTCTCCAAGAGAACCTGATACTATGATATCCATATTAGGTTTCACACGATTAGGCCCTATATTAATCCCTTCAGGAATCATTCCAATACCAGAGGTATTAATATAAATTTTATCTACTTCGCCCTTTTTAACAACTTTTGTATCACCTGTAACGATTTGTACATTAGCAGCCTTAGCCATATCAGCCATGGTACTGAGAATTAGCTCTAATTCATCAAAAGGTAGCCCTTCTTCTATAATAAGCCCACAACTAAGGTATTGCGGAATAGCCCCATTCATAGCTAAGTCATTAACCGTACCACATACGGCAAGCTTACCTATATTACCACCAGGGAAAAAGGTAGGTTGTACTACATAGGAATCAGTAGTAAAAGCCATACGACCAGAAGGAACAGAAAATTGAGCTCCATCATGTAAAGGTGCCAACAAATCATTGGTAAAATATTTTAATATAAATCGTTCTGTCAATTCGTGACTAAAACGGCCACCATTGCCATGAACTAAACGCACTCGTTCCATCTAATCCTCCCAGGCTAATCCACCGCTGGAAAAACCATATTTATACCAAGCTGCACAGCTACCTTCTACGGACACCATACAGGCACCTACCGCATGATCAGGTGTACAAGCCTTACCAAACAATGGACATTCATTAGGCTTGATTAAGCCTTGTAATACACTACCACATTGACATCCCTTTGGATCCATAGAAGGTTTTTCTAACTGAATAGGCAAGACCTTTTCTGCATCCAAAAAGGAATACGCCTCATTCAATGTTAGTCCTGAACTTGGAATTACACCAATTCCGCGCCATGTGTCATCACATACATCATACACTTCGTTCATCACACGCACAGCAACCGGATTACCTTCCTTCATAACCACCGAATGATAAGTATTGCCTACTTTAAACTGCCCACTTTGTCGTTGTTCCAAAATATTGACGATAGCTGAAAGTATTTCTACTCCATCAAATCCAGCAATGCAGGAAGGTATTTTATATTCATTTGGTAAAAATTCATATGGTTTTTCCCCAATAATAACACTTACGTGCCCTGGCAAGATAAACCATCAATTTGCCCTATATGTCGATCTAATAAGGCACGCAATGCAGGCGGTACTAATTTATGAGAAACCAAAAAGAATACGTTTTTCACATCTGCCTGAGCTACGGCTTTCACAGTAGCTCCGATTACGGCAATCGTCGTTTCAAAGCCGATAGCTAGAAACACAATATGCTTATCAGGATTCTGTTTACTTAATTCTAATACCTCTAAAGGTGTATAGATAATATGAATATGTGCGCCCTGTGTCTGTGCCTCACTAAGACTACTATAACTACCTGGTACCTTTAACATATCACCAAAGGTAGCAATGATGACATCATCGCGTTTGGCATATTCTAAAGCCTTATCCATGTAAACTTGATCTGTTACACATACAGGACATCCAGGTCCACTCACCAATTCAATACCTGCTGGTAATAATTGACGCAATCCTTCTCTAAAAATGGATACTGTATGTGTACCACAGACCTCCATAATTCTCACCCGTTCACCAGGTGTATGAAGTTCATTAATGCGATGCAATAAGGCATCAGCTGTTTTCTGTTTTTCCTGCAAAGTAAGCTTCTTCAAGTTCTTCCAACTCCCGGAAGGCATCTAGCGTTGCCTTCGCTTCTTCTTCATCTACAATTTGAACGGCAAAACCGGCATGAACTAACAGCCAGTCCCCCACCTTTGCATCTGGCACAAGAAGCAAACTACAATCGCGCGTTGCACCAGTTAACTCTACGGTGCCAATGGCATCATTAATAGAGATTAACTGTGCTGGTACTGCTAAACACATATACCCTCCTCTAGTTAATAAAAATTAAACTTATATTTATCATCATTAATTTGAATATTTTTCAATATAGTTATTGTATCACAATTAGAAGATGAATTTCTGTAACCTAGAACACTTTATATTATGTATGATGAGCAATCCATAATTGACCTAATGATAGCCCCCCATCATTACAGGGAACCTTTTTATTAACATATAAATTGCCATGATGCCATTTATGTTGTAACAAATTCAATAATTTACGATTTTGGAATACACCACCACTGATACATACATCATCAATGCCATAGCGCTCACATAAATCAGCACCTACTTCACATATTGCAATAGCTAGCGTCTTATGAAAGCTTGCAGCCAAGGAGGCTACACTTTCACCATGTACATAGCCATCCATAATCTGTTGTACGGTAGGCATCAAATCCAAAACTTGCCCATCATAATTAAAATCTAATAATTGGCCTTTCGTCGCCGCATTTAGACTCTAAAGCGATGGCGATTTGTGCATCAAAGGTGTGAATATTCCCCAACCCCAATAAAGAGCCAATCGCATCAAATAGCCTGCCTACACTAGTGGTCATCATCATCGGCATATCAGACTGTAGTGCTTTATCAAGAATTTCCCATCCCACAGGCAGATTACCAGTCCACTCTTTATAAACCTCTGGTATATCCTTACCATAATAATTTCGTATATACCACAAAGCTTGGCGCCACGGTTCTAAGACAGCCTTCTCACCACCTGGAAGTGGTGCCCCGTGAATATGTGCTACGCGCATGTATTCAGCGCCATAACACAACATAAACTCGCCGCCCCATATAGTATCATCATCGCCATAACCAGTACCATCAAAACATATCCCCAAAACGGGATATTTCAAATCATATTCGGCCATAACCGATGCAATATGGCTATGATGATGTTGTACTTCTATAGTTGGAATATTGAGCCTTTCACTTAAGATTCGACCATAATTGGATGAGAAAAAAGAAGGATGTTTATCCATAACTATAGCCTCTGGTTTTACATCAAATAGCTGCTCATACCGTTCTATGGTCCACTCATAGGTGTCATGCGTGGACTGACTCGCTAAATCACCAATATGCGGGCCCATTAAAACCTCTTGCCCCTTATTCATGGCAAAAGTATTTTTTAAATCACTCCCCATTGCTAATACAGATTTATTAGACAACGATTCACAATGAATAGGCTCAGGTACAAACCCACGACTGCGACGAATCAAAAGAGGTTTGTCCTCCACAACTGATATAATCGAATCATCTACAGGTGCAAAAATTTGACGATTATGAATCAAATAATAGTCTGCAATCCCTTGTAATTTAGTAAGTGCATGTTCATCTTTATAAATTACAGAATCGCCACTAGCATTGCCACTTGTCATTACCCATACCGCATCTGAGGGCACCAATACATAATGAATAGGCGCATAAGGTAACATTACGCCTATCATATGATTATCTGGCGCTACAAATTTACTAATTGATAATGTCGATCTATCTCTTTTCTCTAACAGCACGATAGGTCTTGCCATATTTGCCAGCGCATCTAAGTCGCCATCACTAACAACAGCAAAGTCCTCTACAATATCAATGGAGCCCGCCATAACAGCAAGAGGTTTATCTTTTCTTTGTTTTCGTTCACGCAAGGTTTTTACAGCCTCATCATTTGTAGCATCACACACCAAATGATAGCCCCCAATGCCTTTTAGTGCTATAATCGCACCACTGGCAATTAATTCTCTAGCTTTATCAAACAATTGTCCACAGCATACAGCTGACCGTTACGGTCTAACAAACGATAACTGGGACCACAATTTGCACATGCATTTGGTTCCGCATGATATCTACGCCCCATTACATCTACATACTCAGTATGACAAGATTCACACATTGTAAAATCAGCCATTGTAGTTCGTTCTCTATCATAGGGCATAGATTTGATAAGAGAATATCGAGGTCCACAGTTTGTACAATTGATAAATGGATAGTCATGACGGCGCCCCTGCTCTTTCATCTCTGTTAAACACTTATCACAAGGAGATGTATCAGCACTAATGAAAGTGTTAACGGTCCCTCCAAGAGGAGATGGTGCAATGACAAAAGCATCCTTTTCATTACATTCTACGTCAGTAGGTTCCAAAGGTGTAATGCCGACATGGGTTATACGACATAATCGCGGTTGTTCATCTTGAATCATATCCACAAATAATTGTAATGTATCTTTATCAGCTTGAGCCTCAACATATACACCGGAACCATCATTAAATACAAATCCATTAATACCTAATTGATGGGCCAACATAGAAACAAGGGGTCGAAATCCGACCCCTTGTACGATACCTGTAAATCGAATTCCCCACCGTTCATTAGTTTGTTTGTCTTCCAATCTAGTGTCCATAGTGGCTCCTATTACACAAAGTATAACAATATTTATAACTTATTTATCCTAAAGCTACAGGAATACTACCATCAATGCCAGCTTGCTCAAGTTCAGCTTGAATCATGATAGCACATTCAATGCGTTTCTTTTGTAGACGACAGCCAAATTCATAAGGTGTTTCTAAATCGCCACCTAATGTAATATTATTGGCGTGACAACCACCAGAACAGAAGAATTTAGCCCAACACTCAGCACAAGTAGGTTTTGTAAATACATGTGTATTACGGAAATCCTTTGGAATTTCAGTATTTTTTAAACCTTCATATACATTACCAAGTATATAACCATCTTTGCCTACAAATTGGTGACATGGATAAATATCCCCATTTGGTACTACCGCCATATATTCATGACCAGCACCACAACCACGTAAACGTTTTGCCATACATGGTCCTCGGTATAAGTCCATACGGAAGTGGAAGAAATTAAATTTCTCACCCCACCCCTCTTTTTGACGTTCTAAGTATATTTCTGCTAACTTTTCATATTCCTTTTCAAGAGCTGGCCAATCTTCTTCACGAAGTACATAATCACCATCTTCACCTACCACAGGTTCCATGGATAAATGTTCAAAACCTAAATCAGACATAGCCATAACATCCTTAGTAAAATCAAGATTTTTATGAGTATAGGTACCACGTACATAATACTCCAAGCCATGGCGCTGTTTTTACGGCATTTACAAGATTTTTTTAGCAATATATTCATAAGAATTAGCACCACTACCAGCTACTGGGCGCATTGCATTATGTACATCTTCACGACCATCTAAAGACAATACTAAGCTCATTTTATGTTCGTTTACATAATCGATTTTCTCTTGATTCAATAACATACCATTCGTAGTTAATGTCAATTTAAAAATCTTGTTATATTTTGGAGCTTCTTGTTCGATATACTCTACTGTTTGTTTTACTACTTCCCAATTAAGAAGAGGTTCACCACCAAAGAAATCGATTTCACAATGCTGACGAGAACCACTCATTTGGATAAGAAAATCAACAGCCCGTTTAGCTACATCAAAGCTCATCAATTCTCGTTTTACACCACCGTAATCACCTTGGCTAGCAAAACAATATTTACAAGCTAAATTACAATCATGTGCAATATTTAAACATAAAGCTTTAACAATTGGCTTCTCACCAACTACAAGTTTAAACTCTGTACTCATAGGCGCAAATAACTGCTCTGCAGCGATTAACTCATCTAATTCATCCATGATTTCATTCAATTCTACAGGATCTTGAGAGCTATCTAAAGTAGCATGAACCGCATCGCGATTCGTGCCATCATATATATCTAATACTTTATCAATGAGTTCATCAATAACGTGAATGATACCACTATTTACATCTAAACAATAGTAGCTATCTTTCATCCGAAACTTATGGATCATTGGTTTTAATTCTAACATGGTACCTCCAAATTGTGTGTATGTGAAAGAACTAAACTATATAGAACTTTCTAGATAATTGTACCACATTTTTTTAGTATATCGTGCTGAAAGTGTTCATAAATATATACCATATACATTATGTAATGTAGTCATAACAAAAAGAGAGCCATCGGCTCTCTTTTTATTATTTTTGTTTGCAAACTTGGTTGCCTACTGTGCAGCTTGTTTTACAAGCAGATTGGCAAGAAGTTTGGCATTCACCACAACCACCAGTTTTAGCAGTTTTTTGTAGAGATTCAGTGTTGATTGTACGAATACGTTTAGCCATGATTATCCTCCTCAATACTTATTGTATTAATATTATTTTATCATAGGTATTTAAACTATGTAAAACATAAATTGTAGTGCACCTATAAAAGTAAATCCATTAATTAGACAATTCAACAGATTCATTAGGTTCTTCTTTTTTTACTTTTTGTACATCCTTACGCAATGCTTTTCGTAAAGCTAATGCAATTGGTGTTACAATTACACCTGCAAATATGGCCTCCGGAATGCCATGCGTAGCAGACAAAATCAATATGGTCCCTAACACTTGATCCGCTGAAAGATGCATTGCCTCTGCAAACATATTGGAGTATAGTACATAAATTAATCCCATGACCATACATGTATGGAATATAGTGCCCATGAATGCGGAAACTATTAAACGAGGTCCTTGTGGCACCTTCCACAGTGATTTATATACCAATACGGCTAGCACTGGAAATAAAACGCGCGGTAATACTGATACCAATGGATTAATAAATAAGGGTGACAAAATATTTGGTGCTGTAAAGTTTTGCCAGAAACTATACATACCAAAAATAAGTCCAACAAAAGCACCTACCTTAGGACCTTCTACTAGGGCCCCTATCAAGGTTGGTACATGTAATGTTGTGACATTTAAAGGCCCCAAAGCCATAATGCCATAACCAGATAAGCCTAAAATAATTGTAATTGCTGCTAACAAACCTACAATGGTAAGCTCACGTAATGTAAGACTAGATTTTTTAACAGGTTCCTTACTCTGCTTACGCTCCATTGTGTCAGTTTGCTGTTCATGGATTGATACCTGTTGGTTACCATCCTTCACATTTTCATTCATAGAAAAGTCCTCCTCCGCTCTCATTCTTTAAGGATATGAGTCGAAACCAGAAATAAAAATCAACCCTTGCGTTTAGCAATGGTTTTTATTATACCCACCTCTACTAATTTACCAATCAGTACAGACGCGATAATAAACGTAAATTCTAATAATCCAGGTGTAATAAATACTAGTAGATTACCTTGATAAAGTGGGAAAAATAGTAGGCGCTATTGCTTTCACAAATTCAGGAATATATCCACCATATAATATATGCCCATTCATAGCCAACAACATAATTGCTGTAACAATAATACGCAACAATCTAGATGCCTTATATTCACCACTTCGTGGATACATATAAAACACAAATACTAGCATAGAAACTAGAACAAATACAAATTCGCCAATTAAAGAATTTAAACTGATTGTAGGTCCAAAAATAAGCTAGCATCACTGGATTAGTAAGGTCAATATAAAAAAATTGATCCCAAATAAATAAATGGAATTGGCAAAATATAAATAGACATATCGATTGCTTCATCAACAATTCCCCATCGATGATTTCGATTAAAGAAGAATGTCATTAATAAAGCGACCAATTCCAATAATACTTGTGTAAAGAAATAGACACCTAAGAATACTAAGATAATAAGAGCCTCATTATCAATCATCACATTAAATGGTGTTGTAAATAAATTAATAACCGTAAATATAGCCCAACTATATGTATGATACCTCATGCAAAGAGGTAAATCGCTAAACTGCCCCTGACGCATACGTTGTAAGATTACAGGTACTAACAAGGATAACACAGGAAATGTAAGATAAGGAGATCCTAAACCCGTTTGATGTAAAATAGCGGTAAATACACTTACAAAAAATGCACTAATTAAGGTAAACAGAATAAATTGTTTATTCATTCTGACCTCCTAATATCTGTGAGATTAAGTAAGCTATAACAAGCATAACTGTAACCTGACCATACATGCCTCCAAGAAAAATTATATCTCTTCCGATAGCTGGTAGGCTCCAAAGCCAATCTAAATTCATACCTAAAAATATCAATTTATAAGTTCCAAATTGAATCGCAGCCCAAGCAACTACATAGACAATACGATTAATTCGTCGATTAGCATTACCGAATGTACTTGTTCTAAATGATAAATATGCCCAAGGAATGCATAAGGATAGTAGCAAATACCATACTAATGCTACCGCAGCACTAGACCCATTATGAATCATATACGAGATGACCGGAATTGCCACAATAAAAAGATTCATATATAGGGATCGTTTACAAATATCTAATAGTGTGTTCATATACGTTCTCCTAAGATAATTAATCACTTGATATTGTACACTACCTATCATGAAAATGCCACAAAAAAAGACCTCTTACAGATATTTTCTATAAGAGGTCCTTTATTTACATCATATTAACTCAATGTATTGAATTATAATGTTACTATGCCACTGTAGATTCAGCGGAAACATCAATAGTTTGTACATCGTTAGCTTCTTCTACAGACTCTTCTTTCAACAATGGAGTCATGCTTTCAATACCAATACCCAATGTGAATAGGTTATGTAACCAAGCAGTTTGACTTGGAGGCATGAAACCAAGTACGCCACCACCTACAAGAGCACCATTGAAGCCAACAATGCCATTGTAGTTAGCCTTAATACGTTTCATCAACGCTAAGGAAATACGACGCAAGTCAACAAGTGCTTGTAGATTATCAGAAGAAATCGTAACATTCGCAATTTTTTGTGCAATAGGAGCACCTTCATTCATTGCGATGCCTACATGTGCTTCAGAAATAGCTGGGGAATCATTGATACCATCCCCTACCATCATGACAGTATAACCTTCAGCTTTTGCTTGTTTTACATAAGCTGCTTTATCCTCTGGCAATACCTCTGCATGCACTTCATCGATACCGAGTTCATCAGCTACTCGTTGCGCATTGCGTTTAGAGTCACCAGTCATCATTACAATCTTTTTAATGCCTAAAGCATGTAAATCAGCAATAACTTGTTTAGATTCATCGCGTACAGGGTCTTTAATACAAATAACCGCTGCTAATGTACCCCCAATAGCGAGGTAAATATGGGAAGATGAATTTGGTAAATTGTTGAATTTTTCTTGTTCATCTGCAGGAATTTTTGTCTTTTCATCATCAAAGATGTAGTGAGCACTACCAATGCGTACACGGTAGCGGCCAACTTTAGATGCAATACCATGAGCTACAACGTATTCTACGTCAGAGTGCATTTCCTTATGAGGCAAGGAATGATCCTTAGCAGCACGTACAATTGCTTTTGCCATGGAGTGAGGGAAATGTTCCTCAATACATGCAGCTAATTTCAACATTTCATCTGCATCATGACCGTTGAACGGGATGATTTGTTCAAACTCAGGTTCTGCTTTTGTAAGAGTACCAGTTTTATCGAACACAATCATATCTGCTTGTGCAATTTGTTCTAAGAATTTACCACCTTTAACAGTGATACCGCGTTTAGATGCTTCTTGCATAGCAGAAAGTACTGCTAATGGAATGGATAATTTAAGAGCACAAGAGAAGTCAACCATTACGAAAGACAATGCTTTCATCACATTACGAGTCAACAAATATGTTAAACCAGCACCAATAAAGCTTATTGGAACTAATTTATCAGCCATGCGGTATGCTTGTTGTTCCATACCGGATTTCATTTGTTCAGACTCTTCAATGAGGTTAACGATTTTTTCGTAACGAGATGTTTTGGATGTGCTACGTACTTCTACAATAGCTTTACCGTCTTCAACAACAGTACCTGCATATACAGAACTGTCTTGATCGCGACGAACCGCTTCTGGTTCACCAGTCATAGAGCTTTCATTAACAAGAACAACACCATCGATAACGACACCATCCAATGGAATCACTTCGCCTTGACGAATGATAATTTGATCGCCTGCTACAACTTCGTTAACTGGCTTGCTCACTTCGATATCGTCAACTAATACCCATACTTTATCTACATTCAAAGACATGCTTTGAGCAAGATTCAATACGGATTTACGATGAGTCCATTCTTCTAAAATATCCCCAATACCCAATAGGTACATAACAGCGCCAGCTGTAGGGTAGTCTTTTTGAAGTAATGCAGCACCAATAGCTACGCCATCAAGTACTTCGACAGTTAACTTACGTTGCCACAATGTTTTAATCGCTTTACCGATAAATTTAATACCGTCAAACCAAGCCCATGCTGCCGCAATCGGTGCAGGTAACACTACTTTTTTACCTAAGTAAAGTGCAGTACGATTAATCATCATTTCACGGTATTTTTTATTTACCAAGCGTGGTGAATATTCGTTCAAAGCAGGTGCTTCGGACAAGTCTAAATCGCGTAGACCTAGCACTGCTTCACGCACAGCATCAACATCGCCAGTATGTTTAATGGCGATTTGACTGCTACGAGTGTAGAAGGTTACGTCTAAAATTGCATCATTAAGGAGTAATGTATCCTCTACATAAGCGGCTTCAGCCTCTGTAAAGTGATGACCAGTTACCTTAACATGCAAGCGATTTCTGAGTTTTTTTACTACAGAAAATTGTAACATATGTGCAATCCTCTAATTATTTGTTTTCTTCAAAGATTTCTTCGTTGCGTGCTTCGTTGATTTCTTGAGCTTCTGCCAATACATCAGATGCGGAAGCTTGTACTTTTTCAGCTGTTTCTAATACAGTTTCTTTAGCGCGAAGACCAGCTGCTACGATACCAGCATATACTTTTTTAGCATCTTTAGAAGTTAACACTTTAAGACCTACAGTACCCAATGCAAGACCTGCTGCGAATAAGTTAGCGTTTTTAAGATTTTTTTGATCGATGTTGAACATGATAATATTCCTTTCTACTAAATATGATAAAAAATTTAATTACTATATTTGAAAAGAGGAGCCATTATAGATACTCCTCTTCTCATTCAATAACTTGAGTGTTGTTCTGATTACTTATCAGCTCGTTTAATGCCTAACGCTTTATTGGAACCATCACAACTGCAGCTTCCACCACAACCAGATGATTTACCGGAGTCAGATTTACCGCCGCCACAGCCGCAGCCACCTTTACCGCTAACTTGTTTAAACATTTTAAAACCAATATAAGCTAATGCTAGAACAACTATGAGTCCTATAATGAGGTTATCCATACTATTCCTTCTTTCTCAATATCTACCAATATTTCAATATTAGTAATTTAACAAATGAGTTAAAAAGCAATACTTTTGGATATTTCCCTTTTCTCATTATCATTTAAACACAAATAATGATAATTGGCAAGAATAAATTTATTTTTTTCTATAACTAAATCACATTTTTTTCCAATATATTTTAGTTATAGATATTTAAGGAATGTTAATCATAATGATTAGCCATACCTTAAATTAGTAACCTAATGCTTTGCCTATATTGTAGAAGATGAAACATGCAATCCATGCAAATGCGTTTTCATAGAAGAACATGAAAGCAACCCATTTCCAAGAACCTGTTTCACGTTTGATAACAGCTAATGTTGCCAAACAAGGTGGGTAAATTAAGATAAACAACATCATTGTCAAACCAATTAACGGTGAGAAATGAGGGTCATTTTGTAGGTACTCAGTCAACGGTGCTGGATTTTGATCATCGCCACCAACAGCGTAAATAGTACCTAATGTAGAGATAACGACCTCTTTAGCTGCTAAACCAGCTACTAATGATAGGCCCATTTTCCAATCAAACCCCAATGGTTCTAGCACTGGGTTGATAGCTTTACCAAAAGATGCTGCATAGGATTGTTCAATTTTTTCCGCAGCTTGTTCTTTATCAATTTTGTCATTTTCAGCATCTAAGTTAACGCTATTTTTATACATTGCCCATGCTGCTGGGAACAATTTCATTTTGGTCTTTAATGCTATTGAATAATTCAGGAGCTGCAGAATCAGCTTCTACAGCTACTTCAGGTTCATCTTCTCCTGCGTTCTTAGCAGCATCAGTAGCATCTTGTACAGTAGATTTCATATCTTCCACAATTTTATCTACTGCTTCTTTTTGGTCATCTGCAGTAATGCCAAATTGTGCTAATGTAGCTGCATCTTTTACTTCGTACTCTTGAGCAACTTGTTCTTTCATTGCGTCATAATCTTTAGAGTATTCTACATCCATAGGATATGCAGTGATGAACCAAATCAAAATAGATGCAGCCATGATGAAAGTACCGGCTTTAATAATGTACAATTTAGCACGTTCGTACATATGTAACCAAGTGGCTTTCAATGTAGGCAAGTGATAAGGAGGTAATTCCATTACAAATGGTTCAGCCTCACCAGAGAAAATGAATTTACGGAAGATTTTCGCAAAGATAACACCAAAGATAATACCTAAGAAGTACACAGAGAAGACAACAAATGTACTATCCCAACCATTCGGGAAGAATGCATTTGCAAATAAGATATATACCGGTAAACGAGCAGAACAACTCATGAATGGTGTAATCAAAATAGTAACCATTCGATCCTTATAGTTATCAAGGATACGAGCGCCCATTACAGATGGTACGGAACAACCAAATCCCAATAACAAAGGAATAAATGATTTACCATGCAAGCCACATGCGCGCATTACGCGGTCAATAACGAAGGCTGCACGAGCCATGTAACCAGTATCTTCCAAGAAAGAAATTCCAAAGGAAGAGTAATAAAATTAATGGCAAGAATGAAAGTACCGCACCTACGCCGGCAATAATACCGTCAGATACAAGTGACTGTAGTTGGCCTTCTGGAATAGTCTGAACCACATAAGCTTGTAATGCAGCGAAACCATCCTCGATCCAACCTTGAGGAATACCACCTACGATGTTTACGAACGCAAACAATAGGTACATAACAACCATGAAGATTGGTAAACCCCAAATACGGTGCGTTAAGATTTTATCATAACGATCGGAACGTGTTTCTATCTCTTTTGGAGCTTGTGTTAAAGATTGGTTATATACTTCAACAGCATAACGATGGCGATATTCTTGGAATACTATATCAAGATCAACTTGATCTTTGATTTCTTCACGGATAGCTGCTGCCTTTTGTAGAACTGCTTCTGTATTCGCAAAGCCTTTAACTTTTTCCACCACATCTGGATCGTTTTCTAATAATTTAATAGCGATCCAACGTAGTGGATACGTTACTGTACCAGCTTCTTCAAGTGCGGCTACGAGTTCAGCAATTTTGCCTTCTAATAAATCACCATAATTAACTGTTACACCAGGTGCTTTTTGAGAAGCAGCTACGCTAATTGTTGCTTCTAACAACTCTTTTGTACCAATATTTGTACGACCTACTGTACTAACGATTGTAGCGCCTGTTAATTCAGCCATTTTTTTAAAGTCGTAATTGATACCCATTTCTTCAGCAACGTCAGCCATGTTTAGAGCAATAACCATTGGCTTTTCAAGTTCCAACAGTTGTGCCGCTAAATACAAGTTACGTTCTAAGTTAGATGCATCAAGGACGTTTACGATTACATCTGGATTATCGTTTACGATTACATTTCGAGCTACTAACTCATCCAAGGAACGAGCCGTTAAGCTGTACGTACCTGGTAAGTCGATAAATAATAACTCTTGACCATTAAATTTAGTATGGCCTTCTTTCTTTTCTACCGTAACGCCGGCATAGTTACCAACGTGTTGCTTCGCCCCTGTGATATTGTTAAACATTGTAGTTTTACCACAGTTAGGGTTACCTGCTAAGGCAATTCGAATTTGCCCTTTTTCTGCCATGTGAACCTCCTATTGAACCTCTACATCAATCATGCCAGCTTCGCTATTACGAAGTGCTAATTCAAAGTTTTTTACTTTGATTTCCACCGGATCCCCCAAAGGGGCAAACTTCATAACATGGATTTTTGTACCATGTACAAGACCCATGTCAATTAGACGATGCTTAACGTTGCCACTGCCATGTAGTGTAACAATAAGACCAGACTCACCTGGTTTCATGTCTTTTAACTTTTTGATAGCCATACGACACCTCCTAATTATTGTACCTAACAACCTCATATTAACCACATATCCAATGAATAATGCGTATTAATATCTTAAATAATTATATCATGCTAGCTTACAATTTCAACAATAATTATCAATTTTTTATCTAAAAATATTAATACAGAGTATAAATATTAATTATGCAATCCATTCATAAACCCCTTATATTATCTAGTTCAATAATATTATGCCCATAACTATATATAAGGGTCTAAGATCATCTAAAAGGCTATTTAAATGAGAATATCAGTTAATTAATTCTCATTTTTATGAAATTCCATTCTCATTATCAAAAGCAATATTTTAATAACAATTAATTATTAAGTGATCCTACGTTCTCATTAATCAACTTACTATTCTCAACTAGATGCATCTCCCCCATGATTTTTTTCATTTTTTTACGAAATTATGTCTTATCATAGTTAGATTTGCCCCTATCTACTAGATTAGGTATAATTAACATAATATATATTAAAGAAAGGACGACACATGAAATCTTTTAAATCCTTAGGCGTTTGTGACGAAATCATTAGCATCTTACAAAAACAAGGCATCAAGGAACCAACGCCAATTCAAGAGCAATCGATTCCTATCGTCTTCAAAGGTAACGATATTATTGCAAAGGCACAAACAGGAACTGGTAAAACTCTGGCCTTCCTTTTACCTATCTTGCAACGTGTTCACACTGATGTACATCAAGAACAAGTACTTATCATTGCTCCAACACGTGAATTAATTAAACAGATTTCCGATGAAGCAAAAACATTGGGCGCTGTTTTAGGGGTTGACATTCTGCCACTCATTGGCGGTAAAACAATCGAATCACAATTACAACAGTTGGGCAGACGTCCACATGTTATCTTAGGTACACCTGGCCGTTTATTAGACCATGCAAAACGCGGATCACTACATCTTGACTCTATTCGTCGAGTAGTATTAGACGAAGCAGATCAAATGCTCCACATGGGCTTTTTACCAGATATAGAAAATTTGATTGGCCAAACAGATGCCAATCGACAATTACTTCTCTTCTCAGCCACTATTCCAGACAAAATTCGCAATCTTGCAAAAGCTTATATGTCTAAACCTGTATCTGTTACAGCTGAAGGTAAGCACATTACATTAGAGGCTATCGACCAACGCGTGTATATGATGAACATAGAGGACAAAACACCTCGACTCATCAAAATGATTCAAGAAGATGATCCCTATTTGGCAATTGTTTTCTGTAACAAACGGGAAGGCGCTATTAGACTATCCTATGAATTGACTGCAGCAGGCCTAAATATTGCAGAAATGCATGGCGACTTAACGCAAGGACGTCGTACACAAATCCTGCGAGATTTTGCAAAAGCAAAAACACAAATCTTAGTGGCTACCGATATTGCAGCCCGCGGTATCGATATTGAAGGTATTACACATGTGTACAACTATGACGTACCGCACGACGTAGATTACTACATTCACCGTATCGGACGTACTGGTCGTGCAGGCAACACAGGTATCGCTGTTACCTTTGCTACACCTTCTGATGAATCTTGGTTGCGACGTATTGAGCGTGCTATTCAAGCAACATTAACAAATATACCAAAGATGGTCAAATCAAAACTAAGGGCAATGCCAACAACGCACCTAAACGTAACAAAACTACATCTAAACCGAAAATCACAAGTTCATATCAATCTACAAAGGCAAAAGCCCACAAAGCTCGAGGCCACAAAGGTTCTAACACTAGGCAACGCCGCACCTCTACATCACAAACAGGTCGTCGTGGTAAACGTAGATAATACAAAATGCGTGTAGCAAAAGCTGCACGCATTTTTCTATGTCATATTTACTATATTACTTATTTTGATTCACATATATGCTAGGCACGCCATCTACATCTGTACACTGTGTTTTACACGTAGAACGATTACTACATAGCCATGTAGTACGACCCCGCATATTTTGCTTAACAAAATAGCCTTTTTTACATCGTGGACACAAATACCGCTTCGATTCTGCTGGCACCTCAATATTTGTATTAGCATTTTGAGATACTTCATTCACAGGCTGCGTATACCGACAAGATGGATAATTGGTACAGCCTATAAAAGCACCAAATTTCCCAGTTCGTTGCTGTAAACGGCCCTTTTTGCAAGATGGGCATTCTGGTAACTTAGAAATATCTACCTGCGTATCATCAAGAGGCCGTTTCGAATTTTGACTGGAAATAGTTCGTACCACATTTGGCATCATCTGATCTCGACCTACCTGTTTATCAAAACCAAGTTTTTCAATTAAATGTCGTAAAAATTGAATTTGATCCGTCAAAAAAGAATCTAATGTATCCTCCCCCTTCACTCATGAGGGCAAGGCGTTCCTCCCATACTGCAGTTTCATCAGGATATAACAGTTCATCTGGCAATGCATCTACCAATAAATAACCTGTATCTGTTGGTGATAGCACCTGTTTCTTGCCAGATGTTCGCATAAAGCCACGACTAATTAATTCATCGATAATATTAGCCCTCGTCGCTTCCGTTCCGATTCCAGATACGGCTTTTAATTGCTTTTTCAGCTCTTCATTTTTTACAAACTTATGAATCTCCTTCATGGCTTGCAATAATGTGGATGGTGTAAATCGAGATGGCGGTTTGGTTTGCTTTGCATCTACAGAGGAGTCTGTATATTGAACATCATCATTCTTTCTAACAGATGGCAAATGATCAGCTTCCTCTATAGCATCCTTTTTAGAATCTGATTCAGCACCTCGTTCATCTGTTAAATCCGGTTCATCATTATCAATATTATTTTTTGATTTTTGACGTTTATATAAAGATTTCCAACCATCTTCAATAACGACGCGCCCATTGGCAACGAATTCTTCATCACATTGCCCAACTACAATCTTAGTCTGCTCATACACATGTTCCCCATAAAATTGAGCGATATAGGCCTGACTAATGAGAAAATATATATTTCGTTCTGCTTGCGTCAGATTATTGATATTACACGCCACCGTAGTCGGAATAATAGCATGATGGGCAGTAATCTTTTTTTCGTTCCAAGCACGACTCTTGATGTTTCGATCCGCTTTTTGTGCCCATACTGAAAGCTTCTCATCACCAGACTGTGTCAAATTATCCAATATCGCCATGCGATTGCCATATTGATTAGGTGGTAAATATTCACAATCAGACCGCGGATAGGTTGTTAACTTCTTCTCATATAATTTGAGCTGTATCAAGTACTGTTTGAGGATCATAGGAATACGCCTTCCCCGCTAATACTTGTAATGACGATAATGATAAGGGCAAGCGTTGTGGATCTTTTTTCTTAGACTTTGTAACTGACTTTATAACGCCACTAGGACTAGCCTCTAATCTTTTAACTAATCCTTCAGCGATTTCTTTATTGATAAGGCGCCCATCTGGGTCTAATCCCTTTTGCTCATCCTTTGGCTGCCAAGTTGCCCAAAATGTACCATTCACATGAGTATATAAAATTTTAACAGTAAAATAATCAACTGGTTTAAAATCTGCTAATTCACGTTCACGTCGCACTACAAGTGCCAACGTCGGTGTTTTCACACGGCCAATCGGCAATGTTACCTTATGCCCTTTATAACGTTCGGATAATGTATAGGCTCTCGATAAATTCATACCAATTAGCCAATCAGCACGAGCTCTAGCCAGTGCAGATTGATATAAATTATGAAAGTCCTTGTTATCTCGTAAATCACCTAATGCTGATCTTATAGATTTTTCATCCAATGCATTTAACAAAATACGTTGCACAGGTTTTGTGTTTCCTACAAAGTAAAGAACTTCATCAACTAATAGTTGCCCCTCTCTATCAGGGTCACCTGCGTTAACGATTATATCGGCTTTGCCTATCAAATCTTTAACGACCTCAAATTGTTGTCGACTACTATCCGTAACTAGTAGTTTCCACTCCGATGGCACGATTGGCAAATCTTGAGGGCGCCAACGGATATATTTATCATCATAATCACCTGGTTCAGCTTGATGTAATACATGTCCCACAACCCATGTAACAACATCATCGCCTTGGATAAAATAACCATTGCGTTTTTGTATATTTTTATTTTCCGGCAAACATTTACTGATTTCTCGAGCCATCGATGGCTTTTCTGCAATAAATAACCGCATGGTCTCCTCCTTAACGTACATATGGCAGCTATTTCCCAAGCCGCCCTTTGAAATTTCATTATACTACAATTTAGTGGTCATAACTACCAAAATCATGTATAATTTTAAAGATATGAATGATGTGAAAGTAACACATTGAAATAAAACTTTCACAAACGAAATAACAGAGGTGAACCATGACATTTTTAGAAGAAGTACAACGTCGTCGTACGTTTGCTATCATATCTCACCCGGATGCGGGTAAAACTACATTAACAGAAAAATTACTATTATACGGTGGTGCCATCCACTTGGCTGGTTCCGTTAAATCTCGTAAAACCGCAAAACACGCCGTTTCTGACTGGATGGAAATCGAAAAACAACGTGGTATCTCCGTAACGAGTTCAGTCTTGCAATTCGACTACGATGGATGTCGAGTAAACATCCTTGATACGCCTGGTCACCAGGACTTCTCCGAAGATACGTACCGTACATTGATGGCTGCTGATAGTGCTGTTATGTTGATCGACGTAGCCAAAGGCGTGGAAGCACAGACAAAGAAATTATTCGCCGTATCTAAAGAGCGCGGGATTCCTATCTTTACGTTCGTAAACAAAATCGATCATTTCGGTCGCAGCCCATTTGACTTGATGGAGGAAATTGAAAATGTTCTCGGTATTCGTACATGCCCTATGAACTGGCCTATCGGTATTAATGGCGAATACAAAGGTGTTTATGATAGAGAACACGAAACCATCGAACTCTTTGCCAAAGACGAAACACATGGTCAAGAAAAGTTAGCCTCCGAAAAAGGTGCTTTAACAGACCCTCGCATGAAAGAATTATTAGGCGACGATGTATATCAAGCATTACTTGACGATATTGAATTGCTAGATGTTGCAGGCGATCCATTCGATTTTGACAAGGTTCGTGCTGGTGAATTAACGCCAATGTTCTTTGGTTCTGCTATGACTAACTTTGGGGTAAAACCATTCTTAGAAAAATTCTTAGAACTAGCACCATCCCCTGCGCCACGCCAAGCTGTGGAAGAAATGGTACAACCTACAAGCGAAGACTTCTCTGCTTTAGTATTTAAAATCCAAGCGAATATGGACCCTAACCACCATGACCGTATCGTATTTATGCGTATCTGTTCTGGTAAGTTCGAAAAGGGCATGTCCGTATTACATCGTCAATCTAATAAAACGATTCGTCTATCTCAGCCTCAACAGTTTTTGGCTACAGAACGTACTATCGTAGAGGATGCATATCCAGGAGATATTATCGGTGTCTTTGACGCTGGTACAATGGGTGTAGGCGATACACTGTGTGCTCAAAAGCACAAAGTAACATTCGGTGACTTCCCAGTATTCCCACCGGAATTCTTTGCTCGCGTATCCCCAAAAGATACAATGAAGCGTAAACAGTTCCAAAAAGGTATGACTCAGCTTGCTCAAGAAGGTGCGGTCCAAATCTTTGAACAACCAGGTGCCCTCGACTCCTTCGTAGTTGGTGCAGTTGGCATGCTTCAATTTGAAGTTCTAGAATATCGCCTTAAAATGAATATGGTGTCGACCTATTAAATCATACATTACCATATAGCGTGGCACGTTGGATTGATGGTGACGTAGATACATCTACACTCAAAGGCTTAGATAATGCAATGATTGTTAAGGATAATCGCAATCGTACAGTGGTCCTTATCTCAAACGAATGGCAAATGGGCTGGGTAATAGAACGAAATCCTGATATTACATTCTTGCATACCCCAAAACTACATAATGAAATCTAGTTAAAACTATAAAGCTAAGATATATAATGACGAAGATTCTCTATTTCAGTGAATCTTCGTCATTTTTCTTCGATTTACATGGCTATAAAAAAATTTTTCATAACTTAGAGGAATTTTTAATAATGATGCAGAATATATAATGTATACATATTTTTGTATACATGATAAATTCTATAGTATTTGATTGGTTGTTCATGATACAATGTAATAAATTATTTTTTATTTGTTAAAAGGAGTGATTTTATGCCACTGATTGACCTAAAGTTAGTCAACGATGTATGGACTCTAAACTTGTCCATGATTCAAACTGTGGGCCTCGCTGTAATTACCTTATTCATAGGTACTTGGATTAATAAACATTCCAAGTTTTTTTACAACGCATGTATGCCAGCACCTGCTGTAGGGGCTTTACCATTTGCATTTTTAACTGCCATTCTTTCTTATTATCATATTTTGGATATTAAATTTGAAGGTTCATTACAAACCTTCTTAATGCTTGCCTTCTTTACTACCATAGGTTTGATGGCATCTTTAAAAGTTTTGAAAAAAGGCGGTATTTTCATCATATTCTTCTTCCTTGCTTGTGCAGTGTGGATTGTTGTTCAAAACGCTGCAGGTATCGCTATTGCAAAAGCATTAGGCATTGAACCAATCATCGGTATCATGGCAGGTTCCGTATCCATGATTGGTGGCCTTGGTACGGCAGGTGCCTTCGGTCCATATTATGAACAATTACTCGGTATTCCTGGTACTGCGTCTGCAGCCGTAGCAGCTGCCACATTCGGTATGGTAGCTGGTACAATCTTAGGTGCTCCAGTAGGTGAACGCATCATCAAGATGCATAGTGTAAAAACACCTTATGACAACCCTGAAACTATGGATGATGACAACATCGATTATATCGAAGATCACGTTGAAGGCGGCGGAAAGCAATTTAACTCTCAAGATTTGTTAACGATTTGTATGTGGATTGGCTTGGCATTGGGTATTGGTACTATCGTAAGTGCTGGTTTATCTGTTCTTACACCATTACCTGCATATATTGGTGCTATGATTTGTGCAGCAGTAATTCGTAACGTAGGCGATTTTACAAAATCCTACAAAATTAACGATGCAGCTCTTGACGCAGTATCTAATGTAGCATTATCTTTATTCGTTACAATGGCAATCAATAGCTTGAAACTTGTTCAATTAATCAACCTTGCATTACCTCTTATTACAATCTTAGTTGCTCAAATGGCTCTTATCTGTGTATTTGCGTATATCCTTTACTTCTTATTCGGCCGCAACTACGATTCTGTTATGCTCGGTGCTGGTGCCATCGGCTTCGGCTTAGGTGCTACTCCAAATGCGTTGGTTAATATGTTATCTTTAGCAAGTAAACACGGCCCATCCCCTCGTGCATGGCTCGTAGTTTCCTTGGTAGGTGCATTCTTAATCGACTTTGCTAATGCCTTTATTATTACAACAATGGCAGGCATTCTATACTAAGACTAAAGGACCCATTTGGGTCCTTTTCTTATACCAAAAGGACCTAAGGATTTCCTTAGGTCCTTTCTGTTATATTATTTAATTAATGCAGCCCACGCATTAGCTACATCGGCAAACTCTTGAAGTGTGAAGGTTTCCCCTCTTCGTTGCCCATCGATATTAGCCTTTGCTAATAGTTCTTCAATTCTATCCTTCGATAAGCCTGTGGTCTTCATCGTATTAGCAAATGTTTTACGACGTTGTGCAAAACCAGCCTTCACAACGCGGAAGAATAGTCTTTCATCGATTACATCCACAGGTGGTTTATCTCGCAATACACAGCGAATGACAGAACTTGTTACCGCTGGCGCTGGCAAAAATGATTTAGGCGGTACATCAAGCACGATATCTGGCTTAGTATAATATTGAACCGCTACCGATAAAGCACCATAGTCCTTTGTACCAGGTTTTGCCACCATACGTAAGGCTACTTCCTTTTGCACCATTACAACAAGTCGTTCAATAGGTAATCGACTTTCCAACAAGGACATAATAATAGGTGTTGTAATATAATACGGTAAATTAGCAACCACCTTAAATGGCTCATGATTCATGATAAATGGTACATCTAATTTAAGTACATCCCCATGCACAATCTTTACATTATCATATTGAGCTAATGTTGTATCCAATACCTCTAATAAGCGTGTATCTAATTCAATAGCTGTTACATTCGCACCACTTTGTGCTAAACCTTGCGTTAAGGTGCCGATACCAGGGCCAATCTCTAATACTGGTTCACCATCACGTAAATCAGCAGCCTTAACAATTTCATCAACGATGCCACGTTTAATTAAAAAATTTTGCCCTAGCTTTTTGCTCATCTTAATATCAAACCGCTTACATATATAATGAACTACTTCCGGGCTTGCAATGATAGATTCAATCATGAATGCTCCTATTTTATAACTTATTATTTATTCCATTATTACTATAATAATATACCTCTTAAAAGCATATTAAAGCATAGAGACAGCCTGTTCAAATTCATCACGACTAATACCATAATGGTTCAATCGATATAAGAACTGTTTACCATTACCATAACCTATACCTAGTATGGCACCAACAGCTGCCCTTTTATCGGCACTATTAGGAAATCCAGAAAGGCCATGTTTTACAAGGTCCCCCATCGTAAATTCATCACTGGATACGAGTGATTCAGTATGAAGTACGGATAAAGCCTTTAGAATAGATTTAGGTGAAGCTTGTTCTATCCCAATGTCATCATTAGCATAAGCCTCATCACGAGGGACAAAAGCATGTTGTGCATTGGGAAACTTTTTGGTCAGCACACGACGTATGCGCTCACCAGCCGTATCTGGATCCGTTAGGATTATAATACCTCGTTTTTCATAGGCTACGCGAATCTGATCGATTACGCCTTTACGCAAGGTAAAACCTTCTGTAGCAATGCAATCAGCTTCTATAGCTTGATGTATACGCTGTATATCAGACTTTCCTTCTACTACGATGACCTCTTTTAACATAGGACCTCCTTTTATCTATTTTATTATTGTAACATATATATCATTGCTTAAATAGATTGAATAGTTTAGTATAGAAATATATAAATCTATATAATAAGGAGATTATTGTGACATTACAACAATTACGATATGTAACAACAATTGCAAATATTGGCAGCATTAGTGAGGCTGCTAAACGTTTATTCGTATCCCAACCAAGCTTAACAAAGGCCATTAAAGAGCTAGAAAAAGAAATGGGTATTACCATTTTTTTGATCGAACTAACAAAGGGATAACCGTATCTAAGGACGGAGAACGCTTTTTAGGTTACGCGCCAAGTATTAGAGCAAGCAACCTTATTAGAAGAACAATATAAATCTAATAAGGGTGGCAAAAAGCAATTTTCTGTTTCCCACACAGCATTATTCCTTTGCGGTTAGTGCTTTTATTGATCTTATCAACCAAAGCGATGTGGATTCCTATGATTTTTCATTACGAGAAACACAGACCTATGAAATCATCGATGATGTAGCGCATATGAAAAGTGAAATTGGCTTATTATATTACAATGATTTCAACCGCCCCGTATTAGAAAAGCTAATTCATACTAACGAATTAACCTTTACAGAATTATTTACAGCACATCCACATATCTTTATTGGTAAAACCCATCCATTAGCAAATAAGGATGTGGTATCAATGGATGAATTAGAAGAGTATCCATATATCTCCTTCGAACAGGGGGACCACAATTCCTTCTATTTCTCTGAGGAAATTTTCAGTACTGTAGTACGTCCAAACATATCCGTGTACGTGACAGAGCCTCCCTCTTTAGTTTATTGCTCGGTCTCAACGGATATACTGTATCTAGTGGTGTAATTGATAAAGAGGTGAATGGTGAAAACATCATTTCTGTACCTCTTGCCGAAGAGGGCTTGATGCATATCGGCTATATTACAAATAACAAAATGCAGCGTAGCCGTTTAGGTCAAGTATATATTCAAGCCTTAGAACAATACGTTGGCAACTATGGTAGACATATACAATTACCTGAAGATAAAAAATAAATACAATAATTATGTCGGTTATATAGCTAGCTAGAAATATCCTATAAGCATATCAATTCATAAACTAAGGAGGCAAGCTCTTTTAAGAGAATGCCTCCTTAATTTATATACTTGCTTCAGATATAACCAAATCAATCAAACTCTTGCTGCAACATAACTTAAAGCTATACACAACGCTAATATATAGATATTTTTATATATAGTCATACTTCGTTATAATAAGCCTATCGAAATTATCGGCTCTGCCGTTTACTATAGGAGGATTATTATTATGTCTAAATATTTAGCACCATTTCATTTTGATATTGTAGGTTCTTTCCTACGTCCTGCAGAATTAAAAGAGGCTCGCGAAGCTTTTACAAGAGGAACTATTACAAAAGATGAATTAACAGCAGTTGAAGATCGCCTCATTACAGAATTGATTCAAAAACAAAAAGCTGCTGGCCTACCAGTTATTACAGATGGAGAATTCCGTCGTGCCTATTGGCATCTTGATTTTATGTGGGGCTTTAACGGCGTTAAAGAAATCGAACTTGAACATGGCTATAAATTCCACGGTCAAGAAACTGCGCCTGGTTCCCTTGCTCTTACTGGTAAAATTACAGGTACTAATCATCCATTTGTAGAACATTTCAAATTTGTAAAACAATTTGAAGATGAAAATACTACGGCCCGTCAAACCATTCCTGCTCCTTCTCAATTCCTAGCAGAATTATTTCGTGAAGATAACGGCATTACAACACGCTCCTTCTATCCCGATTTAGAAGAGTTAATCCAAGATATTGCCGTTGCATATCGACAAGTTATTAAAGATTTATATGATGCAGGTTGCCGAAATATCCAATTTGACGATTGTACTTGGGGTATGTGCTGTGACCATGCTTACTGGACAGGGCGTCAAAAGGATAAAAGCGTTACCATTGAAGGTGAAACAGCAAAATACTTGCGCTTAAACAATCTAGCCCTTGAAGGTCGTCCTCATGACTTAGCATTTACTACCCACGTATGCCGTGGTAATTACAACTCTACATGGGCCGCTAGTGGTGGTTACGAACCAGTAGCACCTATTCTCTTCGCCAAAGAAAATGTAGATGCCTACTATTTAGAATTCGATGATGATCGTTCCGGCGGTTTTGAACCATTACGTGAAGTCTCTCCTAATAAAAAAGGTTGTATTAGGTCTTATTACATCAAAACGACCTAAATTAGAAGATAAAGAAGTTATTAAAGAACGCATCAAAGAAGCGACTAAATATATCCCTCTTGAAAGACTATGCTTGTCTCCACAATGCGGTTTTGCTTCTTGTGAAATTGGTAATCAATTGACCGAAGAAGATCAATGGGCTAAACTAGCATTAGTTAAAGAAATTGCTCATGAAGTATGGGGTGATTAAATGACAGAGCACACTATATATTTAGGTGGAGGTTGCTTTTGGGGTCTTCAAGGTTATATTAGACAAATTTCTGGGGTACTCTCTACTGAAGTAGGCTACGCTAATGGTCCAAGTTCAAATCCTTGCTACGAAGAGGTATGCCATGATAGCGGTCATGTAGAGGCACTTAAGGTTACATACGATGCGGATACGCTGTCTCTAGACCACTTGATTCAATATTTCCTTCGCGCTATTGATCCTTTCAGTATCAACAAACAAGGCGGTGACAAAGGTATTCAATATCGCACCGGTATTTATTATATCGATAACGCAGATAAATCTATTATTGAAGCTACGCTAGCTCGTGCCCAGTCCTTTGAAAGCAAACCTTTTGCTATTGAAGTATTACCGCTCGATAATTACTATACTGCTGAAGAATACCATCAAGATTACTTAGATAAAAACCCTACTGGTTATTGTCATATTCCACTAGGTTTATCCCAAGAACCTCTAATCGATGACAGTTTATACAACAAACCGACAGAACAAACACTAAAAACTCTTTCTACACAAGAATATGAGGTAACTCAAAATGCAGCTACTGATTCACCATTCAGTCATGAATTGACCGATGAATTCAAATCAGGACTATATGTTGATATCACTACGGGCGAACCCCTATTTGCTTCATCTCGCAAGTTTGAATCGCATTGTGGTTGGCCTAGTTTTACAAAACCAATAGCAAAGGATGTGATTCGGTATTACCAGGATAATTCTCACGGTATGCAACGCATAGAAGTTCGAAGCCGTATTGGTAATGCTCATTTAGGACATGTATTCGAAGATGGTCCTAATGGTTCTTTAAGATATTGTATCAATGGTTCTGCTCTTCGATTTATTCCAAAAGATCAATTAGTCGGTTCTAATTACGAATACTTAATTCCTTATATAGAATAGAACATTCAGAATAAATGACGACCGCCTCCACACGAAGGCGGTCGTCATTTTATAATAAAATCCGCATACTAAAAGGAGATATCACATCGGATATCTCCTTTTATTGTCTAGATTAATCTAGTACATATACAGTTACGTCGCGTCGACCAAAATCCATAGCCTCTCCATAAGAGTCCATAACAAGGTCAATACGATTACCAATAATAGCACCACCTGTATCAGCAGCCACAGCTTCACCATAGCCAGGGATGAATAGACGTGTACCTAACGGAATAACATCAGGATCAACGGCAACAATACCACGTACTGCAGGAACACCTGTAGCAGTAATACCTAATCCATCACCATCACCTGCTAAGTAAGCAGATGCTTCCATAACGATAGAGCGCGATGCTCGACCAGCCACATTACGAGATGTCGTTACTTCACGAGTGCCTTCTTTAATAATTGTAGGCACCATATTTGTCATTACGGATTTAGATAATTCATTTGTTTTAATTACATTACCATTATTATATAAAGTTTCAACTTGAACACGTTCTGTGCCAGGTTGACCGACTTGAACTACCTCTTCTTCACCGATAGCCATAGTGTCATCCTTTTCACGGATAACTTGAACCGGAATCTCTTGATCTACAGTATTCACTGCACGGCTAGTAACACGTACAATATTTACGGTACTACCAGATTGGATCGCACCGTTGGCTGCAGTTGTATAATTGGGAGCTTTAAAACCTAATTCATTAGCTAACTCTTCTGCTGTTGTTTGTGTTGTATAAACAGTTCTAGTTTTTCCATTTACTGTAACAGAAACAGGGAATGCTCTTACGACCGTAAGCGTCGCACCTTCTTGTACAGAATTAGAATCACTAATCACTTTATCTTTTGGATTTAATTTAATACCTGCGTTACGCACGATACCTTCATTAGAATTTAAATGTGTTTTAACAGTATGGGCTGCACCATCAGCCATGACTGTAACTGTTTTATCGTTATAAGAAAAACCAGTCAAGGTTATTGCAGTTACCATCAATCCAGCAACCACAGACGATACATATCGCTTGTGCGTTTTTTGAATTCTCATAACAAAATACCTCCTGTAACAATGATATTCTACTACAGTTAGATATAACCTGTCAAACGCACAAGGTTGACAATAACAAATAAATATAGATTGTATATGTATTTTTAAATTTATTTAATATGATATTTTTCAATCAATGTCCACTGTACAAAGACATATCTATGTTTTTTTCGATAACATACTAAATAAGCAAAAATTGTAGGTGTATACAAGATAATAATACAATATATTGTATGCCATGTATTATTAATCATCACTTTGGATTTTTATATGTTTTTGCTATTGTTATCGTCTAAAATATAAATTTTTCTAAAATTTATTTCTTATCCATAATGCTATATAAGGATATATTCGACTTCATAAAAGTATTATATATCACTCTATATTTATACAGTGTTCATAACCCAGGTCTTCACTATTCTTTCATTTTAAACATCGGTTTAAAACGTTCAATAACAGTCATTTGCTCCTTATTTTCTTGTGTATTAGCAGCCTCCATTAACTCTTCTTGAGCCGATAGCGGACCCTCTACGTTTGAAGCCTTATAATAAGACCCATCAGCCCTCATTATATGTGTCTTTAATGTATCCACTAAATATAAATCTAGTATCCCCTTAATGCGTGACTTATGACGTTTATCTTCAATAGGAATCATCAATTCAACACGTTCATTTAAATTACGTGGCATCCAATCTGCACTGGAAAGAAAGAGCTTTTCATTACCACCATTACGGAAATAGAATAATCGGTGATGTTCTAAAAAACGTCCTACTATAGAACGTACAGTAATATGGTCACTCACACCAGCAATACCAGGGCGAAGTGTACAAATACCACGTACGATGAGATCTATCTTCACACCATTTGCAGATGCCTCATACAATTTAGCAATGACACGTTTATCCAGTAGTGAATTCATTTTAGCAATAATATATGCATCCTCACCACGTTTTGCACAATCTATTTCCTCATCGATGAGCTCCATGATTTTCTCACGTAAATTAAGTGGTGCTACGATAAACTTATTCCAAATTGGGGGATCCGAATATCCAGAAATCAAATTAAAGAAACGTGATGCATCATCACCATATTCATCATTACAAGTAAATATGCCACAGTCCGTATATATACGTGCAGTTTTGCCATTGTAGTTACCTGTTGCTAAATGTACATAGCGGCGTATACCATCTTCTTCACGACGTACAACCATAGTAATCTTGGAGTGAGTTTTTAAGCCTTTTAAACCATAAATTACATGACATCCGGCTTTTTCTAATCGACGTGCCATAATGATATTATGCTCTTCATCAAAACGAGCTTTTACTTCCATTAATACTGTAACCTGCTTACCATTATCTGCAGCCTTTATGAGAGATGCAATAATAGGTGATTCACCACTAACGCGATATAAGGTTTGTTTGATGGCTAATACATTGGGATCTACAGCTGCTTGTGCCACAAACTGTTCAACTACACTAAAAGATTCAAAAGGATGATGAACAAATATATCGCGCTCTCGAATCACATCGAGTAAGTTTTCACCTTCACAACCAATCAAGTCACTTGGTGTTTTGGACTCAAACAGTTTATAACGCAAATAATCGTAACCTGGATAATTAGAAAAATCAAAATACATACGACAATCTAAATGACCATCTATATGATATACATCCTTTTTCTCCAATTCTACACTTTTCAATACGGTAGATAACAATTCCGGAGAACCTTCACCGGCTACTTCTAAACGAACCGCATCACCACGGCGCCGACGTCGTAAAGAGGCTTCAACTTCTGTAAGTAAATCCTTTGTATCCTCTTCCGCTATTTCTAAATCCGCATCGCGAGTTAATCGGAACGTCATAGACTCTTCTATACCATAGCCTTGAAAAAACTGTATAGCATAGAAATTAATAACATCTTCTAAATACACAAAATGATGCGTCTTATTAGACGGTGTAGGCACTTCAATAATTCGATCCAATACAGATGGAATTGGCAAAATAGCAATTTTATAATCCTTTGTACCATCAGATTGAACTTGAAATATACGAACAATGGTATTAATCGTATGATTTGCCAAAAATGGGAATGGATGCCCTGAATCAACTGCTAGCGGTGTAACCACCGGATAAATTTGTTCTTCAAATAATGTCTAAGCCAGGTTTTTGTCTTTACATCTAATTCTTCAGGATGCAAGAAATACAAGCCTTCCTCTTCTAATGAATCTAACACGCGGTGTAAATATGTATATTGTAAAGAAACTACGCGCTGTACTGATTCATCAATTGCTTTCAACTGCGCCTTAGCATCCATATGCGCCGCATCATATTTTACAATTCCATTCATAGCTTGATGCCGTAAACCAGCAACACGAATCATGAAAAACTCGTCTAGATTTGAACTGGCAATGGAGATAAAACGAAGACGCTCCATCAAGGGGGTACTCGTATCCATAGCTTCTAATACGACGCGTTGATTAAATTTCAACCAAGATAATTCACGGTTAAAATAATACTTTGGACTCGTAAACAACTTATATCCCCCCTATAGTCAAGGAAATTTCCATACCAAATATTTCACTAAAATAGATGGAGTCACGATTAAAGGTCCACCATTCAAGAGAGATATTTTCCTTGGTTCTAACGTGAACAACCAATTCTTTATCTTTTTCCTCAATACGTATAGCTTCTATTTTTTGATTGCTTCCTGCATCTAATGCACAAGCTACACGTACAATGGCTACTAGCTTTGTGACCTGTATTTTTTGTAATTCTGTAAGAACTTTAAAATATTCATCATCATCTGAAGGTGTACCCTTGTAATGGTAATACACTACATTCGCTACAACTTGTTTTTCTTCTTCTGAAAGACCAAATATATCGGTTCCCATTACAATATGATACGCATGCTCTCCATGATTTCTAAGGCTTATAAATTTACCGACAGAACATAAATCGCTGCTATACGGCACAAATACCCCCATCGTTCTGGTAAACCTTTATGACGAAGTGCATTACAGAATTCCAAACTAAAACGTTCAACCTCTCTATCATGTACGGCATCCGTATGATAACGAGCCGCTATAGCACGAGCCAAATCTGCATTTTGCTCACGCAATTGATACATATAAGGATGGTTTTGCGTTTCTACACCATAAAACCAACTAATACCTTGAGAGAATGAATAACTACTAAAAAAATTAAGGCTTCAGGATTAATAGCACTAATAATTTCAGAGAAAAAAATCATAGTAGGCATTAAAATATTAGCCTTAAACTCTGGAATCTTATAGCGATTGACTAGTTTTGTAGCTGTAATACCATCAAAGGAATTCATAAGATCATTAAACTGTTGAGGATCAATAGAAATGATTTGCTCACTATTACTATATCCCATCAACTGCAACACTAAGCGAGCCTCATCACCAGAGAAAATAATATTTTTAATATTAAACCTCTGCAATTCTTCTCGTAACGGACTAATCATGCGATGTAAGTATTCAGTAATGGCTGTACTAAAGGATATAGAAGCACGTTGGTTACGGTTAAAAGACTCCATAACACGTAGTGAACCACTATGCATATTTTGTTGGAACAATAGTGATCTGCCTTTCCAAGCAGTTAAACCGACCCCACCGGACGTGATATCTGCAAATAGACAAGCCGTACTGTCATCCGTAGCCTTATGATGATACATCATTTCATAATATAACAAGGCATATTTAAAATAAACTTCTTTAGGCATGTCTATAACTTCTACACGCATACCTGTTTGAATAAAAATCTGATCTAAAATAGCCCTTCGATTAGTGGCTTCACGGATAACAGTTGTACCATACAAACGATATCTAGATACATTATAATCTGCCATTAATTGTTTATAGCCTTTTAAAATATCACAGATTTCTTCAATTGTTTTTAAAACTAAGGCGAGATGTTTGAAATAACTCCTCCCCAAAGGTTACTTCCCGTGCAGCATAATCGATAACACGCACTTCATCAATACTTTTATATTCTAATATAGTAATACTCATGCTACTAGAGCCAACATGCAAAATCGCATATCGAAGCACTTTAGCCAATGTCATAACTACCTCCTACTGAGGGGACCACTCAATTTGTAACTGACGCTTATATTCCTTTTTAAAGGCTTTTGCCAATCGTTCAACAGCACCTTTTATTATGGATATATCACGGCTAGCTGGATAGTGCACTATCAACTGAACCTCTTCAGGACTAATGCGACTTTCAAGATGTGTAATCAACTGCTCATGACTTTCATCAAGAGCCTCAGCAATAGCAAGAATTATAGATAATTTCTTCCCTATCGCTTTCTGCTCATCATCCAACAATTGCCCATACAAAAAGTTTTTATACTCTTTTGGTTTTAAACCATGAGAGTTCATCACAAGAAAAGCACTAAAAGCCTGTTCAATATGAGTAATTCCGTATAAATTGCTATTAACTAACATATAACACCCATGACGAGCATGGCTATAATAGTTCACCCGTTTTCCGATATCATGTAACAAAGAAGAAACTTGCAAACAACGGCGCAATGCAATATCACCTTTGTGTAATGGTTGCCATTGGTCATATAAGATATCAGCTAATTTGCCGACATGTTTAGCATGAATTAATTCGTATCGAGTCATTCCTAGTAGCACATTTTCTGCAGAATGGATAAGGATATCTGGAATGATTGGATTTCCGCCTAAATAGGCTTGCCCATAATAGTCGTAAAACAACCCTTCACGAAGACCTGAGCCTCCTACAACAAGAGTTTTGCAATTTATATAATTGAACAACTCATATACAATTGTCATACCGGCAATAATAATATCCGCCCGTTCTGATGAAAGGCCATTGATTTTTTTACGTTGTGCTAATGGTTTGGTTTTAACCTCATCTAACAATTCTGTAAAACGGTGATAGGGTATTTCATAATTGTGCAATTTAGTAATAGGATATGATAATTTTCGTTGATCCATTTTTGCAATATTACGAGCTGTACCACCAATACCTAGTAGAGGCTTTTTAACATTTTTAAGCCATGGATGTTCCTCTATGGCTTGCTTAATAGCCTTCACCATTTTATTGTATTCTTTGTCTGTAAATTCTTCGCCTTTCTGATAGGTTCCTGTTAAAGTCAAAGCACCTATTGGTAAGCTAACAGATTTCTCAATTTGTCTATTTCTTACCAAAGTCACCTCTGTACTAGCGCCGCCTAAATCAAAGATAACAAAATCCTTAAGGCCAATTGTATTAATAACACCAAGGAAGCCTAAGCGAGCCTCTTCAACACCGGAAATACATTCTAATGCAAGACCTGTATCTTGTTTTACAAGATTGATAAATTCATCACCATTATTTGCTAAACGAACTGCAGCGGTAGCAACAGCCTTAATCGTATCGACCTCAAAAGCTTTGGCCATATGAACATACGATTGTAATGATACTAATGCACGATTCATAGCTTCTTGTGTTAGCTTATGATCACCCCACATATTTTCACTCAACCGAATCGAGTCTTTTTCTTGATAGAGTAAACGATAACTACCCGTATCTGATATTTCATAAATAACGAATCGAACTGAGTTCGATCCTAAGTCAATAAATGCTATGCGTTCCATCTTATCATCCTTTTTCAAGTCCAAACATATATAGACTATATATTGTTAGTATACCATAGAAAAACGCGATTCCTTCAATGAAAGAATCGCGTTCACTATGTAACTATATATTAAATAACTTTAATTTGATAGCATTTACAAATATAGCTATTCTATTCTATTTTATTTAATACCAAATACGCGCTTACCATTTTCATAAGCGATTGCGGCAAACTCATCTACATCCATACCTTTTAAAGCAGCAATTTCTTCTGCTACAAATTGAGTCTTACTAGGGTCATTGCGTCGACCTCTATACGGAGGTGGCGTCAAATAAGGAGAATCTGTTTCTATAAGGATTCGATCCAATGGTACTTGTTTAGCAACTTCTTTTAGGTTAGTAGATTTTGGGAATACCACCGGGCCTGCAAAGGAGATATAAAACCCCATTTTAATAGCCTCTTTAGCCATTTCCCAACTACCTGAATAACAATGGAAAATTCCCCAATTATCCTTTCCTTCGTTGCGTAAAATATCCATGATATCTCCATGAGCATCGCGATCATGGATAATAATAGGTAAATCTACCTCCCGAGCTAACTCAAGCTGACGAATAAACACTTTTTTTTGAGTCGGTCTATCTGAAAAATCATAGTAATAATCAAGGCCGATTTCACCGATAGCACGCACCTTATCATTGTGCAAGGCTAACTCTTTAAAATATTCGTAGTCATCATCAGTAAAATCTTTTGCTTCATGAGGATGTGTCCCTACTGCAGCATATAAACGGTCATCAGTTTCAGCCAATGCAACACCTGATTCAACAGTTTGTCTATCTACACCAGGAATCATAATGTATTCAATACCCGCATCGAAACAAGCTTGTAACATCTCAGCTCTATCGTTATCAAAACGATTATCGTTAATATGTGCATGTGTATCAAAGAGTTTCATTATTTTACAATGCTCCCTGCTGGTAATGATTCGATATTGGTAACTTCTAAATGTTCTTCCCAATCGGAAGCAGATAAAATCATACCATAAGACTCAATGCCCATCATTTTTTTAGGTGCTAAGTTCGCTAAGTATATCACTTTTTTTCCAACCATTGTTTCTGGTTCATAATATTGAGATATGCCACTGAGTACGGTACGTTCTTCGAGACCAATATCCAATACAAATTTCAATAATTTTTTTAGATTTAGGTACTTTTTCACAGCTAACAACCTTAGCTACTCGAAGATCTAATTTTTCAAAATCATCATAAGTGATATTTTCTTTTAATGGTGGAACATTAGATGTATCAACAGTTTCTTCTACTTCTTCTGTTACAGTAACGGTTTCTACCATTTCTGGAATTTCAAAGCGAGGATAAATTGGTTCACCTTTTACTACCTTAGTACCCGTATTAATAGCGCCCCAACTGCGAACATCATCTAACTGTACTTGTTCAAAGCCAGACAATCCTAATTGTTCCCAAATTTTTGGTGCCCCTACTGGAATAACTGGACTTACGAGAACTGCAATGATACGTAAGCTTTCAGCAAGATGATACATAACAGATTGCAAACGTAGAACATCTACATCTTCAGAACTCTTAGCTAATACCCACGGCATCGTTTCATCGATGTATTTGTTCATACGACCGATGAAAGCCCAAACTGTTTTAAGAGCCTTATTTAACTCCATAGCCTCCATTTGCGCTTCAAAATCAGCTACAGTTTGTTCTGCTAAGGAAGAAATTTCTTTATCTAACGCGTCTATATCATCAGTTTTTGTAATAACACCATCGTGATATTTTTCAATCATCGCAATGGTACGATTCAAAAGGTTCCCCAAGTCATTAGACAAATCTGCATTAATTTTTGTAACAAAATTAGGTAATGTGAAATTGCCATCATTGCCAAGTGTAATTTCACTCAACAAGTAATAACGCAAAGAGTCTGCACCATAGGTCTCAATCAATGGAATTGGATCAATAACATTACCAAGAGATTTACTCATCTTAGTACCATCTACAATCATCCAGCCATGACCAAATACCTTTTTAGGCAATGGCAACTCAAGGCTCATGAGCATCATCGGCCAAATGATAGTATGAAAACGTACAATTTCCTTACCAACTAGATGAAGATCAGCGGGCCAGAATTTTTATACAATTCTCCATCTCCATCAAATGGATGTAAGGCACTAATATAGTTTACTAATGCATCAAACCAAACATATACAACATGCTTAGGGTCAAATGGTAATTTGATACCCCAGTCAAATGATGTACGAGATACGGCTAAGTCCTCAAGACCTTGTTTTACGAATTGAATCATTTCATTACGGCGAGATTCAGGTTGAATAAAATCAGGGTTCTCTTCAATGAACTTGAGCCATTGCTCAGTATATTTACCAAGTTTAAAGAAATAACTTTCCTCTTTAACACGCTCTACAGGGCGTCCACAATCTGGACAAGTATGATTTTCACCAAGCTTTTGTTCAGTCCAGAAGGATTCACAAGGTGTACAGTACCAACCTTCGTATTCAGCCTTGTAAATATCACCTTTTTCATAGGCCTTTGTAAATAGTTCTTGTACTACCTTTTCATGTCGTTCATCAGTGGTACGAATAAAATCATCATTGGAAATATGCATTTTTTCCCATAATGCTTTAAAACCATTTACGATATTAGTCGTATATTCTAAAGGTGTAATACCTTGTGCCTCGGCAGCGCGTTGGATTTTCTGACCATGTTCGTCAGAACCAGTCAAGAAACGTACATCATAACCAGCTAAACGTTTGAAACGTGCAATTGTATCGGCAACAGATGTACAGTATGTATGACCAATATGCAGTTTAGCACTAGGATAATAAATTGGAGTTGTAATATAATATGTCTTTTTTGTATCGCCCATCATAATCTCCTTCTATTCAGCACTTGTGAAAGTGTTATCGTTCTACAATATTATAAACCTCACGGCGTGAAACGCCAAAACGTTTTGCCACTTCGCGAATAGCTTCCTTCTTTGGCAAGCCTAAATCCACCAACTCAGCTACCGCCTCTTCGTAAGACATAGATTGCTGCGGAACTTCATCAATAGCCTCACCAGTTTCACTACCACCTATGACAAGAACGAATTCTCCTTTATACGTAATTTTCTCTAAATCATTGCAAATAGAAGATAAATCACTACGCAAAAAGGTTTCAAACTTCTTAGTAAGCTCCCCTAGCAATCGTAATCGGTCGATTACCAAAGGCGTCGTACATATCCTGGAGTACCTCCTGTAAACGATGAGGGGCTTCATAAAATATAAGCGTTCCCCTTTGTTTTGCCATAAGCTGAAGGGCATCACTTCGATGTTTACCACGTTTTGGTAAAAATCCAAAGAATGTAAATTGCTTAGTGTCTAAATCAGATGCAATCAGTGCTGTTAAGGCTGCATTAGCCCCTGGCAAAGGCACAACAGATATATGATGTGCAATGGCCTTTGACGCTAGGTCAGCACCGGGATCAGATATAGCAGGCATGCCCGCATCACTGACACAAGCAATATTCTTACCGTCTAACAGCATGTCAATAATGGCATTTCCCTTTTCTTCTTTATTATGTTCATGATAAGAAATCAAAGGCTTGCTAATGTCAAAATGTTTAATAATATACCCGTATGACGCGTATCCTCCGCAGCAATAGCATCAACTTCACCCAGTATGCGTACAGCGCGATAGGTCATATCCTCTAGATTGCCAATGGGCGTAGGCACTAAATACAAGGTGCCCTTGTTATTTTCGTTCATACCAACGAGACACCTCCTCCGTGTACACATTAGGTTGGCTATATACGATAAGTGGAGGCTCAACAGTTAAACCTTGAGCTCCACCTTTTATGGCTTCAAGCAAAACAATTTTAGCAGGCTTATAAAGCATGCCGTGAACCATACGCAACCGTTTTACTGCAAATCCGGTAACTGTTAATACGTTCACAAGCTCTGATAGACGAGGGGCGCTATACACCATCCATAAATGTCCCTTATTTTTGATTAATCTCGATGCACTATTACAAACATCCTCAATAGTCGTACACCTATCATGCAAAGCTAAACACAAATTATTATCATCGGGCATCTCACCTTTTCGATGGTCAAAATAAGGTGGATTGACCAATACACCATCAAATGGTTTAGATCCAAACTGATGATAATTCATTGTGCGATAGTCACCATGTATAATCGATACTACATCAGATTTATGATTGTAGGTAACACTGCGTTCAGCCATATGAGCCACTACATCATTAATTTCAACGCCTGTTATATGCCCAGCACCTAAGGATGTACCGATTAAAGGAAGTACACCTGTGCCCGTGCCTAAGTCTATATAACGATGCCGATGATTAAATCGACAAAAATGTACGAGTGCAATGGCGTCAAAGGAAAAGCGAAATTGGTCTTGCCGCTGATATATCTTTAAATTATCGATAATCAAATCATCAAGTTGTTCTTGATTATTCATCTGGTAATGCCACATCTGACCATTTTAAATCAATAGTTCTACCGGCCTCTAATTGGACCTTAACAGTATGTTTGTGGTGATTTACCTTTAGAACCTTGCCAATGCCTTCATCAGTAACCACTTCTTTTCCAATGCCTGGCGGTTCTACATCTTGAGCTGAAAGATTGCGATCTTTCTTTACATACAAATCGCCACCTTTTTTATATAAATCGTCTTCATAATTCAAGCAGCACATCAGGCGACCACATACGCCAGAAATTTTTGTAGGGTTCAAACTTAAATTCTGATCCTTAGCCATACGAATGGATACAGGAGAAAAATCACCTAGAAAATTAGAACAACATAAAGGTCTACCACAGGCGCCAATACCATTTAATACCTTCGCCTCATCGCGAACGCCTACTTGTCTCAATTCAATACGCGTTCTAAATACTGTAGCCAAATCCTTTACGAGTTCACGGAAATCAATACGACCATCTGCAGTAAAGAAGAATACAATTTTATTCATATCAAATGTATACTCTACATTGATTAATTTCATAGGCAGTCTACGTTTAGCTATTTTTTCTAAGCAAATTGCATAGGCCTTTTTCTTCCCGCTCCTCATTTTTCTCTAATTGTTGCAAATCCTTTAGTGTTGCTTTACGCATTACTTGCTTAACAGGCATCACCAAATTATCTTTTGAAACCTCTTTTGGTCCGATTACAACCGTACCATATTCAACGCCACGCGCTGTTTCTACAATGACACCGTCATCAATCATTAAAACTTCATCACCTGGTAAAAAATAATAAATTTTACCGGCCTTTTTAAATCGTACACCAACTATGGTTACCATTTAAACCTCCTCACGAGCATTGTGAAGGGCGATGCTAAGACCGTCCACCACGAGAGCAATTTTTATGTGTAACCGCAAGGCCTGTTCCGCTCGCAATGTTTCATGTGATACAGTTGCTAAAGCGGTCATTGTCCACTGCGGTAATAATTCTAATAATGTTGCTTTATGCATAGGAACTTGAAGTTGCTCAATAGTAGCTCCACACTTTAAGGCCATCATGTCGCGACTTATTAATCGTAACCAATGCATTAATTCTAATGCATCCTCACGAGTCAAAGACTCACACCAAACTGCAATTTTGGAGAACCATCGTGCATCAGTGCCCAAAGTACGCATCCATTTAACAGCTAACTCTAGCATAGTAATTGTTCCCTGTTGCAATAGAGATTCTACAACAGCAGGATTACCATGCCCCATGAAAATAGCTTCATCTATATTTCCTGTAACACCACGTTTTTCTAATGCAAGGCGTATGCTTTCATCCGAAACAGGTTGAAATCCAACACCCATACAGCGTGAAATAATCGTCGGTAGTACAAGGTTAATCTTATTCGTAATAATAATGAAGTACACCTGTGCAGGTGGTTCTTCAATCGTTTTTAACATGGCATTAGCCATGATAGCATTGGCTGTATGAAAGTCTTCAATAATAACGACGCGGTTACCTAATCCAGCTACGGATAGATGGTCTTGTAACAGGCTATACCATTGCTCTACCTTTAAGGTTGATTTCATGGGCCGAATCCAAAATGCATCCCCCTTATCCATATAAATTGGTAAGCCTTCCGCCTCTATTTTCTTTTCACTTTCACCATTAGCAATACGTGCGGATTTTACTGCCTCTAAATATTCAGTGCCATTATGACCTGAAAAAACTTGTCGTCCCAAAATAAGTGATGCTAGACCTATTGCCATATCGAGCTTACCAAGTCCAGACTCTCCATAAAACAACAAGCTATGCGGTAATGTTTGCCGTTTTACCAATTCAGTTAGGTGGTTTTTAATAGTATCTTGACCGATTACATTATCAAAATATGTCATAATTCCTCCTATCCTGTCCAATATTACTATTATATAGGAAAATGGCGACTTTTTAAAAGAGCCGCCATTTTTCAAAGACTAGTAGTTTCGCCTATTTCAATAGACCTTTCACCACATCATATATATCATTATGAATTGATTCTATACTACGCATAGCAAAATTCTCACTATCACCTTTTTGAGTGCATGAAATCCGATGCCATTGATAGCGATTTACCAATTCATCATACGCATCATGAACCGATTGTAAATACGTGCGATTACCCTCGTGTATGTCCCCTGTCTCACCACCAGTTTTACCAGTTCGCTCGGACATCAATGCTTCTGTTACCTCTAAAGGCACATCTAGCAAACAAACCACATCTGGACGTGGTAGTCCGAACTTAACAAATTCAAAATCTTCAAGCCATTCTAAAAATTGAATTCGTGCATCAGTATCAGTGTATTTTACCATTTGATGAACCATATTTGATGTCGTATAACGATCTGCAATAATAATACCACCATCATTATAAAATGATTCCCAGTCCATTCTAAAAGAAGCAAAACGATCTATGGCATACATGGTACTTGCCACATAAGGGTTTACTGCATCCACCTCTGTACCAAATTGCCCAGATAAGTACATTTTAATAGGCATAGATGCATCACTCTCATAATTCGGAAAGCTAACACTACACACGCGATGGCCTTCCTCCTGTAATCGTTCTACTAAACGCTTTGTTTGAGTAGCTTTACCACTACCATCTCCACCTTCTAATATAATTAAAGTCCCCATAATTACTCCTGTAATACCCAGATTGTTTCTAATGTCATATCATCGGCTCCATTCGGTACATAACCTAAAGCCTTTCTATTCTCTATATATTGTAACACAGAAGCACTAATCTCTTCACCTACAGCTACACAAGGAATCCCTGGTGGATAATAGGCTATAGTCTCCCCAACAATACGATGTAATGCTTCACTTAACGGAACCTGCTCACGATGAGCATACATAGCATTACGAGGTGTTACACGAACGACTGGCTCAGGTAATAGAGCTGAATCTTTACTAAGCACATCAAAATTACCCTCTAAGCTATGGTCAGTTGTATATGAACCATTTAATACTTCATCACTTACAGTTTTTATAGCCTTAATTAAAGCATCTACAGACGCCTTAGTATCACCAATTGTAATGAGTACTAGTACATGATGAGATTGCACCAGCTCTACCTCAATACGTTGTTTTCGCAACATTCGTTCAAAAACAACACCAGTAAGACCTAATTCTTTAGCATCGATTACTACCTTGGTACAGTCATAATTTACAACTTGATTTGAATATCCGAGTATTCCATAGTTGTAATACCAGGGATCTTATGTAGCTCATTTCTTAAATATAGGCTCAATTCTACAGTACGACTTACTAGCTCCTTACCTGCCATAGCTAATTGATGGCGTGCCATATCTAAGGATGCAAGAAAAATATAGTTAGGGCTCGTACTCTGTAGCATCTGATGCATTTGTGTAATGCGGCGTTTATTAATTAAATCGCCTTGCCCTAATAGCCAAGAAGTTTGCGTTAAAGAGCCTACAGACTTATGCGTACTTTGTGCTACTAAATCTGCACCAGCCGCAATAGCCTCAATAGGCAATGTTTCTGAAAACGGCAAATGGGGGCCATGAGCTTCATCAACAAGAACAATCATACCTCGTTTATGTGCTTCTTTTACAATATTTACAATATCTACACCTACTCCATAATAATTGGGATAGACTAAAAGAATGGCCTTAGCCTCAGGATGTGCCTCCATTGCTTGAATAGCAGCCTCTAAGGATACCCCTAACGGAATCCCCCATCGTGTGTTAAATGTACAATCCATATATACAGGTTTTGCACCAGATAACACTAATCCACTTATAACAGAACGATGTGCTTCTCGAGGAATGATAATCGTTTCATTCGGCCCTACGGTCCCCATAATCATGGCTTCAATCAAAGCAGTGGTACCATTAATAGAGAACCAACAATAGTCAGCGCCATATAATTCAGCTGTTAAGTCTTGCGCCTCTTTTAACTCCCCTTCCGGTTCATGTAAATCATCTAGAGCATACATTACCCCTAAATCATATGGTAGTGCAGGCCCCATCCATTCTTTTAGTAACTGAGGTGCTTCTACACCAATCTTATGCCCCGGTGTATGGAATGGCATGAAATGTTCTTTTTTATATGATTCTAAAGCCTCTACAAAAGGCATTTTATCTTGATTACTCATACATACCTCGTAAAAAGGGCATGAATCTCTATGAGACTCATGCCCTTATGCATGTTATTTATCGATGTGGACGGCGTTTAGGATTGAATTGGTTCATCCCCTTATCGATGCCCACCTCTAAGGTGCCTAATACAGCTTTTGCCGTATCCTTGATACCCTTTTGTACCTTCTCTTGATTCTCTTCACTAAATGGTGCTAACACGTGGTCAATGACAGTCCATTGTGGCAACGGACGACCGATTCCTACGCGGAAACGAGGAAAGTTTTCTGTTCCTATATGGGAGATTAAGGATTTAATCCCATTATGACCACCAGAACTACCATTTGGTCGAATACGCAATTTGCCTACCGGTAAATCCATATCATCATAAATGCAATACACATCAGATGGATCAATCTTATAGTACCGCATCAATGGACCTACAGACTCACCACTTGCATTCATAAATGTTTGTGGCTTTACAAGCAATACCTTCTCGCCATCTACAGTAATACTGCAAACCTCAGCACGTTGTTCCTCTTTCCAAGGCGTGTGAGATACGCTATCTGCAATAGCATCGATAACCATAAATCCAATATTATGTTTTGTCGTTTCATATTGCTTGCCTGGATTACCAAGGCCTACTACTAATTTCAAGAATCACCTATTATTTATCAAATAAATTACTTACTGAAACTTCGTGAAAGATACGCATAATTGCTTCACCCAATAATGGAGCTACAGATAATTGCGTTACATTTGGTAATTTGCAATTTTCTGGTAATGGCATTGTATTTGTTACGATAAGCTCTTTAATATTAGAATTTTGCAATGCGTTCACTTGCTGGGTCTGTCAATACAGCATGGGTAACTGCAGCCATAACAGATTTTGCACCAAATTGTTCTAATGCTTTAGCACCTTCTACAAGGGAACCTGCAGTGTCTACAATATCATCAACGATGATACAGTTTTTACCTTTCACATCGCCAATTAAATTCATAACCTTAGCCACGCCTGGTTCAGGACGTTTCTTTTTCAATAATGGCAATTGGAGCACCAATGCGGTCAGCCAAATCGCGAGCTCTTGTAACACCACCAAGGTCTGGAGATACAACGATAACATCTTCAAGATGTTTTTCATTAATATATTTAGCTAAAATGGATGCACCGTATAAATGGTCAACTGGCACATCAAAGAAGCCTTGAATTTGACCTGCATGCAAGTCAATTGTTACAAGACGTGTAATACCAGAAGTTTGCATCAAGTTTGCTACTAATTTTGCAGTAATTGGTTCACGACCACGAGTTTTGCGGTCTTGGCGAGCATAACCGTAGTAAGGAACTACAGCTGTAATATGACGAGCAGAAGCACGTTTTAACGCATCAGCCATAACCATTAATTCCATTAAATTATCGTTTACAGGATAGCTAGTTGGTTGAATGATAAATACATCTTTGCCACGTACGCTTTCATCAATCATAATTTGTACTTCGCCATTATTAAAGCGACCTACAAACGCTTCACCTAAAGGCAAACCTAAATAATCACAAATTTCCTTTGCCAACTCTGGATTTGCGTTACCTGTGAAAATCTTAAGTTTTTTGCCGTCTTCAAATGCCATTTTGATACCCTTTCATTTCTCCGTAATCTTAGTTAGTTACTCAATGTATATGTAACGAAATATTACAGATATACAACCTTATTGCCTTATTATTGTATACTATTTTTTTCCCTATCTTGTGTGAAAAAAATTTTTGATAAATTCTATTTCTTTTTGAAAGTATCGTCTGTAACCCAATTTTCTTTCACAATTTGCTTGCTACGACCTACTGCTAATGCCTTATCTGGAACATTTTTAGTAATCGTAGAACCTGCTCCTACATAGCTATAATTACCAATTGTAACAGGTGCTACCAAATTGCTGTTACAGCCTACAAATGCACCGTTGCCGATAGTTGTACGATGCTTGATTTTTCCGTCATAATTTACCGTAATCGTACCGCAACCAATATTGACACCAGAACCTACATCGCTATCGCCAATATAGGATAGATGAGGGAATTTGGTGCCTTCCCCAACATTGGAATTTTTAACCTCAACGAAATTACCAATATGAACCTTGTTGCCAATAACCGTATTAGGACGCAAATGAACATATGGACCAATATCTACGCCATCTTTTTACTTCGCAGTCATGACCATAGGTAAAATGAATTACTGTATTATTGCCAACAGTTACATTCGTCAAGCGTGTATGAGGTCCAATTTCACAATTTTCACCAATCACCGTATTGCCTTCTAAAACGGTACCAGGATGTAGAATTGTATCAGCCCCCACAGTAACCTCTGGTGCTACATAGGTATTGTCAGGATCAATAATCGTTACACCAGCGGTCATTAATTCTACATTTTTACGATGTTTTAAAATAGATTCTGCTTCAGCCAATTGCAAGCGAGAGTTTACCCCTAACGATTCTTCAAAAATTTTTCAGTCATATAAGCGCTTACTTTATCGCCGCCATTTACGAGAATACCAACCACATCTGTAATATACAGTTCACCTTGTGCATTATCGTCGGATAATAGGCCGAGACAAGGCCATAGTTTTTTACTATCAAAAGCATACATACCAGTATTAACTTCTTGTACAGCTAACTCTTCTGGTTTGCCATCCTTTTGTTCTACAATGCGTACCACATGACCGTCTTCGTTACGAATGATACGACCATAACCTGTTGGATCTGGCATATGGGCCGTTAAAATTGTAGCCGCTGCTCCAGATGCAGTATGTTCTTTTAAAAGAGCTTCTAAACTTTCCTTAGTTACGAGTGGCGTATCCCCACACAACAATAAAATAGTGCCATCAAAAGATCCTAATACAGGTTCTGCCATTTTTACTGCATGACCTGTACCATTTTGCTCTTCTTGACGTACAAATTCAGCACGACCTTCTAGATAGTCTTGTACTGCATTACCACCAAAGCCAACGATAACAACATCCTTATCGGTTCCAAGAGATTGAACAGTTTCTAGAACGCGTTCAACCATGGCTTTACCGCCAACTTTATGAAGTACCTTTGGCAATTTGGACTTCATCCGTGTCCCCTTACCAGCTGCTAAAATAAGACTTGCAATATTCATAGTAAACTCCTATCTATCAATCGTATCAAATACAGGTTCAATGTGAATTTCATTTGTACTTTCATCAATGCCATGGAACGTAAATAGCGATTCATAATCATTGATTAACTTAGGACTAGGTTCTGCAGTAGCAACAAGAACGCCAGTTCCCACAACCTTACCATTCATTTCATGAACAAGTTCTGTAAGCCCTTTTGCAGTGCCGCCAGCTTTCATAAAGTCATCAATAATAAGCACCTTCGCATTAGGTGGAATAGCACGCTTAGTTAATGTCATCGTTTGGATACGTCCAGATGATCCTGTTACATAATTAATACTGATAGCAGAGCCTTCCGTAACCTTACTATCGCGGCGAGCGATAACGAGTGGTTTATTGAAAGCTCTTGCTACCATGACAGCGAGAGGAATCCCCTTTGTTTCCACCGTCAAAATATAATCAGGATTTCGATCTACAAAGCGAGTCATAATAATTTCGCCTAACCGAGTCATCACATGCCAATCATACAAAATATCCGACATATAAATAAATCCACCGGGAATAATACGATCTGGTTCACGCAAACGTTGCTGCACATCGCGTAGGATTTCATTGGCCTGATCGCCTTTTCGATGAGGTATGAATCGAACACCGCCAGCTACCCCCGCTACAGTTTCTAGAATACCCAACTGAAAATGTTCCATCGATTGACGGACACAGGTTAAATCTTCACTTACTGTAGATTTCGCCATTCCGAAAAAATCACAAAAAAATAATTAAGAGATATAAGTTTTTGTGGAGAATCGACTAATAATTTAGTCATTGCCACCATTCTTTCAACACGTCGAACTTTATTCATAAGCCTTCCTTTTGCTGAATACTCGATTTATATTGATACTTTTATTATACCATGAATCTCCGAATATTCGTATTTTATCAAGATAAATAATTCGGAGATAAATATAGCTGTTGTAATCAAAAAAACTCTAGCCTAATGACTAGAGTTTTTCAATTTGAAATTATAGAATTTACAAAATATATACTGTCACGTTTTGTCGACCAAACTGTAGTGCATCATATCTAGAGTCAAAAGCTAAATCGATACGATGCCCTTTAATAGCTCCACCTACATCATCAGCGATAGCATAGCCATAACCTTCAACATACATTTTTGTACCTAAAGGTATAATTTTAGGATCAACGGAGACGATACCTTTTTTTAAACGACTACCGGTAGCCGTATAATTACCATTACCAGGATCCTGTGAGCTATATCCTGTAGCATGCATTGTTATAGCGCTCGTATATTTACTAGGCGCACCCTTTGTATATTTGGAATGGCTAGACCCTTTTGAGCCTTTTTCTAAAGCACTCATTGTAGCAGGTCCTACTCGCCCATCTACAGCCAAACCTTTTGATTTTTGGAATTTTCGTACTGCCAACTCAGTATTACGTCCAAAAATACCATCCGCTGAATCCTTAAGATAGCCTTGTTGCACTAACATAGTCTGAACTTTTTGCACACGATGACCACGCTGTCCCTTATCAATTGTTTTTGCTTGCGTGAAAGCCATCATATTAGTCATACACAACACAGTACATATTATTACTGCTTTTCTTATCATGTACATTCCCCTTCATTGCTTTCATTAGCAATTATGATATACCCCGATATGGCATTCTTTACGTTTTGCTCCAACTATACGCAAGAATATATAACCAACAATAGCGGAAATAATTGAACCAATCAATACGCCACCCTTAGCCATTTCTTGTGCATGACCTGGATCAAAGGCTAGAATAGAAACAAAGATACTCATTGTAAAACCAATGCCACAAACAATAGATGTGCCATATATAAATTTCCAGTTTGCTTCTGCAGGCATAGGCACAAGACCTAATTTAATCATACCAAACATGGCACCAAAAATACCGATTTGTTTACCTAAAATAAGACCAAGAGTAACACCAAGTACTACGGGATGTGTCAAATCAGCCACGCTAAATCCACCAAGGTGAACACCAGCATTAAAGAATGCAAAGATTGGAACTATGACGAAACTTACCCAATTAGATAAGAAATGTTCCCAATGACGCATTGGTCTAACATATTTACGACCAATCTTACCTCGATCTGGAATTGTCATAGCTAAAATTACACCCGCCATGGTAGCATGTAAGCCAGAGCGAAGAATGCAATACCATAAAATAATACCAAGAATAATATACGACAAAGAACGAACATAACCAGCTCGATTACAATAAATCAAAAGACCTGTTACGATAATCGCAGCCATTAAATAGAAAACATTAAGATGTGCGGCATAGAAAATTGCAATAACAATAATCGCAATTAAGTCATCAATAACTGCCAAAGCGGTTAAGAAAACCTTCATAGAATTTGGAACTCGTGATCCTAATGCAGTGATAACACCAATTGCAAAAGCAATATCCGTGGCTGTTGGAATAGCCCATCCATGAATATATTCAGGATCAAAACCAGCAATTAAATAATAAATAAAAGCTGGTATAAGTACACCAAATAAAGCTGCCACACCAGGCATAATACGTTTAGCATTGGTATTAAGTTCACCACTCACTAATTCACGTTTTACTTCTAATCCTACAAAGAGAAAGAATATTGCCATTAATGCGTCATTGACCCACTCCATAGTAGTTAATGGCCCCAATTTTAGATTAACTAGTGACATATATTGTGTCGCCATTGGAGAATTAGCAACAATTAAGGCAATAAGTGTAGCCCCTAGTAAAACAGTAGTAGCTGCACCAGGAGAACGTAAAAATACAAATATCCGTTCCATATGATTCCTTCCTAATATACTTCACTCACTATTTATTTCTAGCTGTTCTAATTTTATAAGCAACTGCCAAAACAGTAGCCCCTAACAAACCAGATATAATAGATCCTATAAAAATACCAATTTTAGACATTTCTTGCGTCACACCAGGCGGAAATGCCAGCGTCGCAACAAATAAACTCATAGTAAAACCGATACCACAAACGATGGCTGTACCATAAATTTCTGGCCAAGTTGTATTGGTAGGCATCTTGATAATCTTAGATTGCACCAATACATAAACAGCAGAAAAAATACCAAACTGTTTACCAAGTATAAGTCCTAATGAAACACCTAAAACCACAGGATGGAAAAGATGATCTACAGAAACATCAGAAAAATGATACACCGGCATTTAAAAAAAGCTAAATATAGGAATAATTAAAAAAATTAACCCAATTTTTTTAGCTTATCTGCCCATGCATGCATAGGATACACTTTTTCACCATCAAGTGTTCCTGAATAGGGTATAGTCATTGCTAGAACAACACCAGCAATTGTGGCATGAACACCCGACTTTAATACAAAATACCAAAGAACAGAGCCCAATACACCATATAGCACAGGACGTACATATCCTTGTTTATTTGTGTACCAAAGAGCACCAGTTACAACAGCTGCTGCAATTAAATGCGGAAAATCTACACCAGCTCCATAAAATATGGCAATAACAACGATAGCAATTAAATCATCAATAACGGCTAATGCTGAAAGAAAGGCTTTCATCGCCTGTGATACACGCTTTCCAAGCATCATAATAACACCTATAGCAAAGGCGATATCTGTAGCGGTTGGAATCCCCCATCCATGAGTATATTCAGGAACAGAGCCAGCGATTAAAAAATATACCAGAGCAGGCGTTACAACCCCTGCAAATGCAGCCAGTACAGGTAATAACCGTTTTGAGTTAGTATTTAACTCACCAGAAATCATTTCAGTCTTAATTTCAATCCCCACATAAAGGAAGAATAAGGCCATCAAGCCATCATTTACCCATTCCAATATATCCATAGGACCTAAATATATATTCATGAACGAGAAATACTGTCCCGCTATAGGAGAATTTGCTGTAATTACGCCGAGAATAGCGGCAACTAACAGCATAATACCGCCAGATGATTCAGACTGAATAAACGCTTTTAAATATTTCATAATAACTACCACTTTCTGAATCGTAAATATTAATACAGTTATTTGTACATAAAAAAATCTCATATATATATATTATTATATCATTTTAGTTCGAAATCAATCAATAAACTAATGATGAAGCACGCTGATTAGATACAGGAAGAATATAATAACTTAATGATTAAATCCTCTAATTAAAGAAATAAAAAATACAACTAGAGGAATAGTTAAACAAATACCTGCTATAGTATTTGTAACTGGATTGGACCAAAGTGGCATAATAAATCCAAGTAATACTAAGGTACCACAACAGATTGGTGTACGCCAAACATGTTTTATCTCAGCCGATACTTTAGATTCTGTAGCACTAGCTCTGCCAAATTTCTTTTTAATAGTCATAATAATACCAGTCACAATGCCTACAATAAGAACAATATCCCAGATGGCCCATAATATTTTAAGAGCCATCGTATTATGATTATGAATATGGAGATTAATCATTGTAGTCATGCCCTGTAAAATACCAGGGATATTTTTTTGTAGAATACATATCCTTAGTAGAATCAGTATATAAATTAGCATAGACTGGTTGACCTAAGAACATAGCTGGATCATCATCATTTTCAGCACCTAAATAAAATGCATAATGATGATTATTAAATTTAGATGGATAATCGATAGATATAAGCTGACGATCTGGGTATGCTTTCATAATGCGAGAGATAGCTTCAGATGGTTGTAAAATGTCAGATTGACCACCTGAAAGTTCTTGCTTTGCAGTGTATAGTACATCTGCATTATAGCTGTCATTAGCAATAAAAAATCCACCTATCCATACACCTGTAATGCATAAGAGAAATCCCCATACAGTGGCAACCATAGCAAATTCTCGATGTAATGTACTTAATTTCATATAGTTAGACAATACAGTGGATTTGGCAAAGCTTTTACGAAATGGACCATATAAAAAAATACCAGAAATAATAGATAAACTACATATAAAAAGATAAAATCGTTACAATATAAATTCCTGTTTTGCCAAGATCTAATCGAGTATGTAATTGGTGAAGCGTATGTAACACACTTCGAACCCAAGGATGTGCAGGCGTTTCATGATGCGTAGTAATAAGAGACTTTGTTTCAGGATTATATAATGCATAATCTCCTCCCATCCCCATACGCGCTGGAGGTGCTACAGTTGCGGAAGAATCAATAATACGATACCGTAAAATATGTGCAGCCCCCATAGCTGGAGAAATATTTAAAATATCCTTAGACGGATATTTTTCTTTTCACTAATAGGGCACCTTCATCAGCATAATTAAAAATAGACATTTCTTGTTGGCTCATCGCCATTGATGACGAGGAATGATGTGACCCTCCTTGAGCCCATGCATTTAATTCAGTTCGAAACATGAGGATAAGTCCTGTAATACAAAACATTAAGAAAAATAGCACAGAAACTATAGATAACCATTTATGAATTTTATAAATTTTTGACATACATATGCCTCCTTCCTCATTATTTTATACATCTATTCTTATATCAATACAATACAGAAACCACTATGGGTATAGAGTATATAAACAAGCTCCACTTGAATGTATATATTATAGTATGATACAATATGTACATCATGCGGGCGTAGTTCATCAGTAGAATGCGAGCTTCCCAAGCTTGAGAGGAGGGTTCGATTCCTTCGCCCTGCTCCACCCTAAATAGCCATGATGTGATGTACATCACGGCTATTTTTTTCTTACTTTATGTATAATATTTTTCAAATAATCCTATTTATTATTCTGGAGGACACATATGAAATTAAGCGCAAGAAATCAATTAAAAGGATCTATTATTGAAATAAACGAAGGTGCCGTTAATGCTATTGTAAAAAATTAATGTAGGTAATGATAATATCATAACTGCAGATATTACACTTCAATCTGTAAAAGAATTAGAGTTAGAGGTAGGTAAAGAAGTTATTGCTGTTATCAAATCTACAAGTGTAATGATTGGTGTTGAATAATTAAAAAAAGAGTTGCCTAGGTAGCTCTTTTTTTTTACGACTTCCTATCACTCCTCACTGTGGATTTTCCTTCTCTGCTTCGCAGCTCGGTAAATCTTACTAATAGGCTTAGCTAGTCGAAGACTAGCAAAAAGAAAAAGGCCTACCTTTAGGTAGACCTTTTCTTTTTGTCAATCAGCGACTTCCTATCCTCCCAGGCCGTCTCCAGCCAAGTACTTTCGGCGTTTATGAGCTTAACTACTGTGTTCGAGATGGGAACAGGTGGACCCTCATAGCTATCGCCACTGAATCTGTCAGAGTTTGTACTCTGAAAACCACATAGAAGTTATATATATTTGTTGCACATGTCTGCTTAATGTTTTAAGTTAAGTAAAGCCCTCGATCTATTAGTACCAGTCAGCTCCAAACCTCACGGCTCTTCCACACCTGGCCTATCAACCATGTCGTCTACATGGGATCTTACTAGCTTATGCTATGAGAAACCTCATCTCAAGGCTGGTTTCACGCTTAGATGCTTTCAGCGTTTATCCGTCCCGAACGTAGCTACCCAACTGTACCCTTGGCAGGATAATTGGTACACCAGCGGTTCGTCCACTCCGGTCCTCTCGTACCAGGAGCAGCCCCTTCAAGTTTCTTGCGCCCTGCGATGGATAGGGGACCGAACTGTCTCACGACGTTCTGAACCCAGCTCACGTACCACTTTTAATCGGCGAACAGCCGAACCCTTGGGACCTACTTCAGCCCCAGGATGTGATGAGCCGACATCGAGGTGCCAAACCTCCCCGTCGATATGGACTCTTGGGAGAGATTAGCCTGTTATCCCCAGGGTAGCTTTTTATCCGTTGAGCGATGGCCCTTCCACTCGGCACCACCGGATCACTAAGCCCGACTTTTCGTCCCTGCTCGACCTGTCCGTCTCGCAGTCAAGCTCCCTTCTGCCTTTACACTCTTCGAGCGATTTCCGTCCGCTCTGAGGGAACCTTTGGGCGCCTCCGTTACTCTTTAGGAGGCGACCGCCCCAGTCAAACTGCCCGCCTAAGACTGTCCGGCCGGTCGTTACTCGGCCCTGTTAGAAATCAATTAATGAAAGGGTGGTATCCCAACAACGACTCCTCTAAAGACTGGCGTCCCTAGATTCTACGTCTCCCACCTATCCTGTACATTCATTAACTAAGTTCAATCTTAGGTTGCAGTAAAGCTCCATGGGGTCTTTCTGTCCAGTCGCGGGTAACCTGCATCTTCACAGGTACTTCAATTTCACCGGGTCCCTCGTTGAGACAGTGCGCAAGTCGTTACACCTTTCGTGCGGGTCGGAACTTACCCGACAAGGAATTTCGCTACCTTAGGACCGTTATAGTTACGGCCGCCGTTTACTGGGGCTTCAATTCAGAGCTTCGACCGAAGTCTAACCCCTCCTCTTAACCTTCCAGCACCGGGCAGGTGTCAGCACCTATACATCAGCTTTCGCTTTAGCAGGCACCTGTGTTTGTGGTAAACAGTCGCTTGCGCCTCTCTTGTGCCACTCATTCATGCTCCACGCGTTACTGCCCTTCACACTACATGAGTCCTCCTTTTCCCGAAGTTACGGAGGCATTTTGCCGAGTTCCTTAACGAGGGTTTTCCCGCGCACCTTAGGATTCTCTCCCCGCCTACCTGTGTCGGTTTTGGTACGGGCGATGTGTCTCTACCTAGAAGCTTTTCTCGACAGTGTAGGATCAATCACTTCGCTGTAAACAGCTCGTCATCACATCTCAGCTTTTAGAGCTACGGATTTGCCTATAGCTCAACCTACATGCTTAAACACGCACTTCCAATCGCGTGCTGACCTACCTTACTGTGTCACTCCTTCGATCAAACGATTCACACCGGTACAGGAATTTCAACCTGTTGTCCATCGCCTACGCTTTTCCGCCTCGGCTTAGGTCCCGACTTACCCTGAGACGACGATCGTTGCTCAGGAACCCTTAGGCTTTCGGTGGAATGGATTCTCACCATTCTTTTCGCTACTCATACCGACATTCTCACTTCTCACCAGTCCACAACTCCTTACGGTACTGCTTCAACCCAATGAGAACGCTCCCCTACCCATATACATTGCTGCATATGACACGACTTCGGTTTTACACTTTAGCCCCGGACATTTTCGGCGCAGAGTCTCTCGACCAGTGAGCTATTACGCACTCTTTAAATGGTGGCTGCTTCTAAGCCAACATCCTGGTTGTTTTGGAAATTCCACATCCTTCGCCACTTAGTGTAACATTTGGGACCTTAGTCGGTGTTCTGGGCTGTTTCCCTCTTGACAATGGACCTTATCATTCACTGTCTGACTCCTGAGTATAAGTATAGCCATTCGTAGTTTGACTAGGTTCGGTAACCGGTATGGCCCCTAGCCCGATCAGTGCTCTACCGCCTATACTCTCAACCTCGAGGCTAGCCCTAAAGCTATTTCGGGGAGAACCAGCTATCTCCGTGTTCGATTGGCATTTCACCCCTATCCACAACTCATCCCAAAGCTTTTCAACGCTCACGAGTTCGGTCCTCCACACAATTTTACCTGTGCTTCAACCTGGCCATGGATAGATCACTACGGTTTCGGGTCTACTATCACTAACTGAACGCCCTGTTCAGACTCGCTTTCGCTGCGGCTCCATGTTTTCCACTTAACCTCGCTAGCAACAGTAACTCGTCGGTTCATTCTTCAATAGGCACGCCGTCGTCCTGATATATATACAGACTTCGACTGTTTGTAGACATACGGTTTCAGGTTCTCTTTCACTCCCCGCCAGGGGTTCTTTTTCACCTTTCCCTCACGGTACTATGCGCTATCGGTCGATATCAGTATTTTGGCTTGGAGGGTGGTCCCCCCTGCTTCCCACAAGGTTTCACGTGTCTCGTGGTACTCTGGATACAGTCCCATGTATGCAAGGTTTCGATTACAGGGCTTTCACCTTCTGCGGCTGAGCTTTCCAACTCGATTCTTCTACCTCATTTACACTTGATGACTGTCCTCAACCCCGGTGCAGGGTTGCCCGCCCGGTTTGGCCTCTTTCCCGTTCGCTCGCCGCTACTAAGAAAAATCTCGTTTGATTACTCTTTCCTCTGGGTAATTAGATGTTTCAGTTCCCCAGGTGCCCTCCTCATACTCAAAGGTATGGGTGACAGTGCATAACCACTGCCGGGTTCCCCATTCGGAAATCTACGGGTCAAAGGTTGCTTGCACCTCTCCGTAGCTTATCGCAGCTATCATGTCCTTCTTCGGCTGATATCGCCAAGGCATCCACCGTACGCCCTTAAAATCTTTTACTTATTTTTGCGCCATAATTTGCGACTATCTTCGTTGTACTGCATTCAGCTCATCTTGCGTATACAAATACGCGGCGATTTCGCTTCATTGGTACGCCTCGATATTCATCAAATTCTGACGAAAAATCAATTTGATTTTTAGACATGCATTAGATACATTGTCGTTTATTTTTGTAGCCGTACATTTTCATGTACGTCACCATTAAGTCAGAGAATTATTTCTATGTGCTCGGGTCAACCTACTTAGAAATTCTAAGAGATGACCTTACAAATATATATAATTATCTTCTATGCAGTTTTCAAAGAACAATTGTATACGATAAACTGTCAAATACTAAATGGTGACAGATTCGACTCTGACCCCTGCTTGCAGCAGGTGCTCTACTGAGCTACGTCGTATTAAATGGTGGGCCCAGGTGACTCGAACACCGACCTACGCTTATCAGGGTGCGTAACAGCTGAGCTATAGCCCATTTAAAAATGAGAAATCTATTACTGATACAGCTCTCAAAAACCGAACAATGTTAGGTGGCCAAAGTGTCGACCTAAGTGACATCCAAGCTCTTGGCCTGGTGTATGTCTCCCCAGAAAGGAGGGTGATCCAGCCGCACCTTCCGATACGGCTACCTTGTTACGACTTCACCCCAATCATCGACTTTACCTTAGACGGCTGGCTCTCGAAGGTTACCCCACCGGCTTTGGGGCACTTCCGACTTTCGTGGTGTGACGGGCGGTGTGTACAAGGCCCGGGAACGTATTCACCGCAGTATGCTGACCTGCGATTACTAGCGATTCCGACTTCACGTAGGCGAGTTGCAGCCTACGATCCGAACTGAGAGAGTGTTTCTCGGGTTTGCTCCATCTCGCGATCTCGCTTCCGTCTATTAACTCCCATTGTAGTACGTGTGTAGCCCAGGTCATAAGGGGCATGATGATTTGACGTCATCCCTCGCCTTCCTCCGCATTGTCTGCGGCAGTCTCTCATGAGTTCCCACCCGAAGTGCTGGCAACATAAGATAGGGGTTGCGCTCGTTGCGGGACTTAACCCAACATCTCACGACACGAGCTGACGACAACCGTGCACCACCTGTTTTCTGGCTTCCGAAGAAGAGGAACTATCTCTAGTTCTGTCCATCAATGTCAAGACCTGGTAAGGTTCTTCGCGTTGCGTCGAATTAAACCACATACTCCACCGCTTGTGCGGGCCCCCGTCAATTCCTTTTGAGTTTCAACCTTGCGGTCGTACTCCCCAGGCGGGGTACTTATTGCGTTAACTCCGGCACAGAAGGGGTCGATACCTCCCTACACCTAGTACCCATCGTTTACGGCCAGGACTACCGGGGTATCTAATCCCTGTTCGCTCCCCTGGCTTTCGCGCCTCAGCGTCAGCTTTTCGTCCAGAAAGTCGCCTTCGCCACTGGTGTTCTTCCTAATATCTACGCATTTCACCGCTACACTAGGAATTCCACTTTCCTCTCCGATACTCTAGATTGGCAGTTTCCATCCCATCACGGGGTTAAGCCCCGAACTTTTAAGACAGACTGACCAATCCGCCTGCGCGCGCTTTTACGCCCAATAATTCCGGACAACGCTTGCCACCTACGTATTACCGCGGCTGCTGGCACGTAGTTAGCCGTGGCTTTTCTATTCCGGTACCGTCAATCCTCTAACTATTCGCAAGAAGCCATTTCGTCCCGATTAACAGAGCTTTACAACCCGAAGGCCGTCATCACTCACGCGGCGTTGCTCCGTCAGACTTTCGTCCATTGCGGAAGATTCCCCACTGCTGCCTCCCTGTAGGAGTCTGGGCCGTGTCTCAGTCCCAATGTGGCCGTTCATCCTCTCAGACCGGCTACTGATCATCGCCTTGGTGGGCCGTTACCCTCCAACTAGCTAATCAGACGCAATCCCTCCTTCAGTGATAGCTTATAAATAGAGGCCACCTTTTCATCCATCCTCGATGCCGAGATTGATCGTATGCGGTATTAGCAGTCGTTTCCAACTGTTGTCCCCTCTGAAGGGCAGGTTGATTACGCGTTACTCACCCGTTCGCCACTAAGATTGATAGAAGCAAGCTTCCATCGCTCTTCGTTCGACTTGCATGTGTTAAGCACGCCGCCAGCGTTCGTCCTGAGCCAGGATCAAACTCTCCAAGATATCTTGAAGCTATTTGAATAGCTCATTATGTTTTGTTGTCGTTACATTTAAGTAACTTTGAATTATGGTTGGTTTTGACTTTGTCAAAACCCGCACTCTGGCATATGTTCAATCGTATTGATTGATTACCTATCATTGTTCAGTTTTCAAAG
>BNJU01005444.1_pt1 | contig 147117 bp, 171 predicted proteins | sample 8539281 | NCBI WGS metagenome assembly BNJU01 (sample SAMD00202456, study PRJDB9452) | human saliva metagenome | isolation source: human saliva | place: Japan | reverse complement strand
ATTTTTTTCTTTAAATCTTATTTTACTGTGCGGATACGCATAGTGTTTGTACCACCTGTACCTACTGGAACACCAGCAACGATAACAATGTTGTCACCAGATTCTACAAGACCTGATTCCAATGCAACTTTTTCAGCAACATCAAACATATCATCAGTTGAGCTTGGTTTTTCAGTAACTACTGGAATAACACCCCAGTTAAGCATCAATGATTTTTGAGTAATTTCATCGAATGTTACAGCCAAGATATCAGCTTCTGGACGGTATTTAGAAATCAAACGAGCAGTGTTACCTGATTCAGTAAGAGCAACAACAAGTTTGATATCCATTGAGTTAGTAGCATCTTTAACTGCAGACGCAACTACTTCAGTCTTAGTTGAACGGTCAAATGTTGATGAATCAAGACGACCATACTCTTTAAGAAGAGTTTGAGCGTTTTTATCAATTGTAGCCATTGTACGAACTGATTCAACTGGGTATTTACCATTTGCAGACTCACCAGAAAGCATTGTAGCATCTGTACCATCGATAACTGCGTTGAATACGTCAGATACTTCAGAACGAGTTGCACGTGGTTTTTCTGTCATTGTTTCAAGCATGTTAGTAGCTGTAACAACAACTTTACCAGCAGCGTTTACTTTAGTGATGATCATTTTTTGGTAAACTGGAACCATTTCGAATGGTACTTCGATACCCATATCACCACGAGCAATCATGATACCGTCAGCAGCTTCGATAATTTCATCAATGTTGTCGATACCTTGTTGGTTTTCGATTTTAGCCAACAATTGAACGTGACCGTTACCAGTTTCTTCACAGATAGCACGAACTTCTTGTACGTCTTTTGCAGTACGTACGAATGAGATAGCGATAAAGTTAAGACCTTGTTCAAGACCAAAACGGATATCAGCGTTATCACGTTCAGCAAGTGCTGGGAAAGGAATTTTAGTGTAAGGGATGTTTACACCTTTTTGTTTAGCGATGATACCATCATTTTCAACTTCAACGATGAATTCACGTTTTTCAGCATCTTTGTCTACAACACGAAGACCAAGTTTACCATCATCGACAAGAACTTGTTTACCAACTTCTACATCGTCAAAAACGTCAAGTGCACCTGCAACGTTCAAAGCGATAACGTCGCGAGTTGATTTGATACCTTGTTTAGTAGCAACACGAATTTGTTCACCAGTTTTGTATGCATACTCTTTAGCATCACCTTCGAACAATTCAGTACGGATTTCAGGTCCTTTTGTATCAAGAAGGAAACCTACTTTTTGACCAGCAAGGTCTTCTGCCATACGAACGACATCCATACGTTCACCTTGTTCAGCGTGGTCACCATGTGAGAAGTTGAAACGGAAAACGTTGGCACCTTCCTTGATCAATTGAGCAATGTTTTTAGCAGATGCTTCGCGGTCAAGTTTTTCACCCCAGTAACCATCTTCACCAAATTTTTTGCCGCCACGGATTTCAACCGCAGGACCAAGTGTTGCAACGATTTTTACACGTTTATTCATGATAAATAAAAACTCCCTTATATTTTTTGTCGCCTTAGCGACGGATTAACAATAATTTAAGTAACTGAGATTAGCTCAAGTTAGACAATGAACGGTTAAGATCTGCAAAGTCAAGACGAGCTCTGTGTGGATTATTAACGATAATTTTACCGTCTTCAGTAAGACTGAACAAAGCGCCTTCTTCTGCTGTACCAAGGATTGGGCTTTCAACAAGCTCTTCATTGTGGATACCAACAGCTACACCACCAATACCTTGTTTAAGGAGGTCAACCGCATGTGCACCCATCCATGAAGCAAGAACACGGTCACGCGCAGTTGGTGAACCACCACGAACCACGTGTCCAATGTTTGTTGCACGAAGATCTGAAGTATCTCCAGCTTCTTTCATTTTAGCTGCAAATTCTTCAGCACCCATAACACCTTCAGCAAGTACGATTACGTGGTGAGTTTTAGCACCTGATTCGTAACCTTCTTTAACTTTACGGACAACTTCGTTGATGTCGTACTCTTCTTCAGGTACGATAATTTGGTCTGCACCAGAAGCAATACCAGCCCAAAGAGCGATATCACCAGCGTTACGTCCCATAACTTCAACGACAAAAGTACGTCCGTGACTGAAAGCAGTGTCTTGAATCTTATCGATAGCTTCTGTTGCAGTTGCAACAGCAGTATCAAAACCAATTGTGTAGTCTGTACCAACGATATCGTTATCGATAGTTCCTGGAAGACCAACAGCTGGGAAACCATGTTCAGTCAAACGCATAGCACCATGGTAAGAACCATCTCCACCAATAACTACTACACCTTCGATTCCATGTTTTTTAAGTTGCTCAATACCTTTAAGTTGACCCTCAAGTTGGGCAAACTCAGGGATAGCGAGCAGACTGAAGGAAAGTACCACCACGGCTGAGGATGTTGTCTACGCCTTTGGCATCAAGTTGGAAGATATCTCCTTCAACCATACCAGCGTATCCACGGTTAATGCCGAATACTTCAATTCCTTCAGAAATTGCTTTGAGAACAACTGCACGAGCGGCAGCGTTCATACCAGGGGCATCTCCACCACTAGTCAAAACAGCAATACGTTTCATTATTCCTGATACTCCTTTTATATATTTAACATTTTCATTATAACACAAAGAATTCTAAATGGCTTGCAATTTGAAAAGTTTTATCGTTTTTTTTTAACGTAAAACCGTTTTCAACACATAAGGTGCTAATTCCTGATTAAGTTCCTCGTTCTTAGCTACTTTATATCTTTGACTAACGATGGTTTCCTTACTTCCTTGATAACGAATAATGACAGGTATGTTTCCAGGATACTTAGCTAAGATTTGAGAAACTTCTAAGTCCTTATCATGATTCTCAAGTAAAATCCAGAAACGCTCCGTACTAGCTTCCTCCATGTTGGACAAAATTAATTGAATGCGTCCATCACGTTCCTGGGTCCGTCCATCAAGATAGAAGAGACCACCTTCACTCAACTTATCCTTATGATAGAAATAGGTTTCTGGGAAAAGGGTGACATCAAGTTTATTGATCCCATCAGTGACGTTCAGAAAGGCCATCTGATCACCTTTTTTAGTTCTGATAATTCGAACGGACTCTAGCTGAACCAAAACCGTCGCCTTACTATTAACAGTCAAATCAGAAATTGGTTGATAGGGACGAGAGGCCATTTTTTGAGCTAGGTGTAAAGGATGGGGACTAAGCCCAACTCCTAGTAACTCCTGTTCTAAATTATAACGATCCGTCTGGCTATAGTCTTCATAATCAACCCAAGAATAAGAGGACTCTGCAAACAAACTTCCTAACTCATTGACAAAAGTAAAGAGGTTGTTTAAATTGCCAATGATTTTCTGACGGTTTGGTTCAAAAATATCAAACAAACCAATTTGAATAAGAGGTGTCAAAATATCGACTTTCTGATATTTGCTAGGAATACGTGTTAAAAAGTCTTCTATAGAAATGTATTTTCCATTTTGTTTGCGATCCTCAATAATCCAAAGGGCAAAATCTCTTGGCAAGCCTTTGATAGTCTTAAGGCCTAATACGATCTTGCCATCTGAAATCTTGTCCAGATAGGGAATCCTATTAATATCGAGGCTAGCTAGGGAGAAGCCATTTTCAATTGCATCCTTAATGTAATCACTTGACGAATAATTTCAACATGACGTCATAGAATATCTGTGGGTAGTGCGTTTTGAAATAGGCTAACTGAAAGGCCAAAGCTGAGTAGGCATAGGCATGACTTCTATTAAAACCATAACCCGCAAACTTAGCCATCATACTAAAGAGTCGTTCAGCAATCTGAGGGTCACGTCCCAACTGACGACTTCCTTCCATGAACTCCTTGGACATCTTGGACATTTCATTGGCATCTTTTTTAGACATCGCTCGACGAAGCAAATCGGCTTTTCCGAGTGTAAAGCCCGCAAATACTTGGGCAATCTGCATAACCTGCTCCTGATAGAGCATGATGCCATAAGTAGGCTCAAGGATTGGTGCAACTACTGGATCAATGAGATCTACTTTTTCCTTACCATACTTACGAGCAATGAAATTATCTGTATAATCGCTGGCTCCAGGACGGTTAAGTGAGGTTGTCGCTACGACTTCTTCGAACTTAGCCGGTTTAATTCGTTTAAGGAGGTTTATAGCACCTGCCTGCTCAAACTGAAAAATCCCCTTGGTCTTACCACTGGCAAAAAGTGCTAGGGTCTGTGGATCTTCTAAAGTCAATGGATTTGATATCAATAGTGATGCCCTGCTCTTCTTCTAGCTTTTCCTTCATTTTTTGAACAAAGGTCAAATTACGGAGACCCAAGAAATCCATCTTAAGCAAGCCATTGGCCTCGACTGCGGAGGCATCGTACTGAGTAACCATCATATCCTCACCAGCTTTTAGCGGAATATGGTTGGTCAGGTCGTCATCACTCATCACTATACCAGCAGCATGGATTGAGGTCTGTCTTGGCTGGCCTTCAATAGCCTTAGCAATCTCAAAAGCCCTCTGAAATTCCTGTCTCTGATTAATCAACTGTCTAAATGACATATTCTTCTCATAGACAGAAGTCAAGTTATCACGAAAAGAAATCTTTTTACTTAGTTGGGACAGTTCAAATTCCTTAGCACCAAAACGTTTAAAAACATCTCGGATAGCCTGCTTGGCTCCAAAGGTTGAAAAGGTAACAATCTGAGCAGAGTGCTTACTACCATAACGGTCTCTAACATAATGAAGAAACTCGCTTCGATAAATATCAGGCAAGTCGATATCAATATCAGGCATGCTATAACGCTCTTCATTTAGGAAACGCTCGAAAAGCAAGTCATTTTTAACGGGATCAATTCCAGTAATATCGAGGACATAGGCCACCAAGCTTCCTGCAGCAGAGCCACGTCCCATTCCCATATAATAACCACGGCTACGCCCAAAGCGTAACAAGTCCCAGACAATCAAGAAATAATCATCAAAGCCCATCTGATGAATGATAGACAATTCTTTGTCTAAACGTTCCTGATAAACTGGTGATGTTAACTTTTTAGACTCCAATCCAGATTGAGCTAATTGACGTAATTGGTCAACAGCAGGCATATCTCGATTAAAACGTGGAAGCTTCAAATCTGTATCAAATTGATAAGTAATGTCTGAAACAAGTTGCTCCAAATTGTTCAAAGCCTCTGGAATATCGCTATAGGCACTTTCCATTTCTTGAGGCGAGAAAAGTAGCTGATTCATAGGACAAATAGAGGCCTCTGACAAGGAAACGTTTTGTGAGATGGCATGCAACATCTGAATCGTCGAGCGGTCTGAATTCTCAAAGTAACGCACTGTATGTAAGGGAACTACAGGATAATCAAACTCTTTACCCGCATCTTCTGGCCTTACCCCAATGAAAACCTCTGAACCAAGTGTCATCCCTGACTCCCAGTCTTCACTCGGAAGGATGAGGGCAATAGCATTCAGATAGTCCGAAAAAGCTGTAAGTTCACGTTGTCCTGAGGAAAGCTCTGTTGCCAACTTCATCAAATTTTTATAGCCCTGATTATTTTTTGCTAATAGACGAAAAGGAATTTTTCTTCCCTCGTAAAATAGATTAGCTTCCATACCAATCAAAGGACGTAAACCGTTTCTACTTGCAAGCTGGGCAAAATGATAAGCAGCATAGAGATTGTCACGATCCATCAAACCAAGGGCTTGATAGCCAAGCTCTTTGGCACGCGCAACGTAGCTGTTCAAATCTACGACACTATCCATGAAACTATAGACGGATTTTGTATCCAATTGTGCAAACATGAAGGCCTCCTTTCTATCTTTCTATTATAGCATACGCTACTAGTAAAAACGCCTCTACCATATTAACTGTTTCAAACAAAAAGAATGAGATAGAACAACATTTTTGATATTGTCCTTATCCCATTCTTTTAAGTGACTCATTATTTTTTTACTAACACATCATTGCTTTCTGATAGCAAGATTGAATATCAAAGTTTAGAAAAACAACTTAGTCCCTTATTGCCAATATGATGGGCGTTGTTTTTCATAGGCAGCAATCAAATCTTCATATTGAAGAGTGATTCCAATATCATCAAGCCCTTCAACCAATTTACGTTTCCACTCATGATCGATATCAAATGGAAACTCTCCTGCTGAAGATTTAATGACTTGGTTTGGAAGGTCAATCGTGATTTCTTCACCCGCAGGAAGGGCAGCCAATTTTTGACGTACTTCCAAGGGTTGAACGATTGGCAACATACCATTCTTCAATTCGTTGTTATAGTGGATATCTGAAAATGATCCAGCGATAACACAGCGGAAACCATAGTCTTCCAATGCCCATGCAGCGTGTTCACGAGATGATCCTGAACCAAAGTTATCACCAGTAACCAAAATAGTCGCATCACGATACTCAGGTTTGTTGAAAGACAAAATCAGGATTTTCTTCGTAGTCATCATTAAGATAACGCCATTCAAACATCAAATTCTTACCAAAGCCTTTTTTATCAACAGCTTTCAAGAATTGTTTGGGAATGAGTTGGTCCGTATCGATGTTATCATTCATCAAAGGTACTGATTTCCCTGTATAGACGGTAAATTTTTCCATTATCTTCTCCCTTATGCTTGAACTTCTGGCATATCGCGTACATCTACAAATTTACCAGCGATTGCCGCAGCTGCTGCCATTGCTGGACTACAAAGGTGAGTACGAGCTCCATATCCTTGACGTCCCTCAAAGTTACGGTTACTTGTAGATGCACAGTGAACGCCTTCTGGAACATGGTCTGGGTTCATACCAAGACACATTGAGCAACCTGGATCACGCCATTCAAATCCTGCATCCAAGAAAATTTTATCCAAACCAAGACGTTCAGCTTCTTTCTTAACTGGACGTGAACCTGGAACAACAATAGCTGTCAATGTTGGTGCGATATGTTTTCCTTTAACGAATTTAGCAGCTAACTCAAGGTCGCTAAGACGTGCGTTAGTACAAGAACCAATAAAGACATAGCCAAGATCGATATCTTTAGCATATTCGCCAGGCTTAACATCCATATACTCGTAAGCACGTTCATCATTAAAGTCTTTGATTTCTGGGAATGGTTGATCAAACTCAACACCCATTTCAGGGTTAGTTCCCCATGTAACCATAGGTGCCAATTCTGAAACATCAATAGTGATTACTTTATCGTATTCAGCATCTGGATCTGAGACCAAGGTTTTCCAGTCAGCTACTGCTTCTTCAAACTTCTCACCCTTAGGTGCGCATGGACGCCCTTCAACATAATCATAAGTTTTTTGGTCTGGATTCATAAGACCCATCTTAGCACCAAATTCAATAGACATGTTACAGATAGTCATGCGTTCATCCATTGAAAGGGCATCAATAGCTTCACCACAATATTCAACCGCGTATCCTACACCAGCATCAACACCATAGCGTGCAATAAGTGCAAGAATAAAGTCTTTTGAATAGACACCTGGCTGTGGTTTACCAACAAATTCAACCTTCATTTTCTTAGGTTTAACTTGCCACAAACATTGTGTCGCAAAAACATGTTCTACCTCAGATGTACCAATACCAAAGGCAATGGCACCAAAAGCACCGTGCGTAGCCGTATGACTATCCCCACAAACTACAAATTTACCGGGTTGACTGCGACCTGTTTCAGGACCAACCATGTGGACAATCCCCTGACGAGCAGTACCGTGGGTAGCCGCATCAATACCAAATTCTTCAACGTTTTTCGCCAAAGTATCAATTTGGTTTTTAGAAATAAGGTCACGAATGTTAAAAATATCAACCGTAGGAACGTTGTGGTCTGTCGTACCAAAAGTTAAATCTGGGCGACGAACTTTACGTCCAGCATCACGAAGTCCTTGAAAGGCCTGTGGACTTGTAACCTCGTGAATATAATGCTGATCCACATACATCAATTGTGGTTCGCCCTCGTTTCCAGTAACGACGTGGCGTTCCCAAAGTTTATCAAATTGATTTTCCGCTCATAAAATACTCCAAATATAATCTAAGGATTAGCTAATCCGAAAGTCTTGTTAGAATAAGGTATAAAAGAACGACATCAATAACAATGCCTATAAGCCAACATAGCTTAAAATACCATTTGTTAATTTTATGTCTAAAAAATTTCCCACCTAGAAAGCACCAATACCACCGAAAATCAGAGTCTGCAATAATAATGCCTTCTCAGAAATCCGTCTTTTATGTTGAATGGCCTTGCTTTTATCAAGTCCATAAGCACATAAAACAAGGAGATTCCATACCAACAAAACGCTTAGTAACACTAGTTTTAGTGTCATGAGTTTAGAGATTGCTAATAATAGCTGCTGTCATTTCAGCAGTCGAAGCCTGACCACCCAAATCACGTGTCAAGATGCCTTGGTTCAAGGTCTTATCAACAGCATTTTCAATCAATTCTGCCCCTTCAGTTTCATTGAAACTTTCACGCAACATCATGGCTACTGATAAAATCATTGAAATTGGGTTGGCAATACCTTGACCAGCGATGTCTGGTGCTGAACCATGGATTGGTTCATAAAGACTAGGACCATTTTCAGAATGACTGGCAGATGGCATAACACCTAAAGTTCCTGGAAGGACACTTGATTCATCAGACAAGATATCTCCAAAAAGGTTCTCTGTCACAACCACGTCAAAACGAGCTGGATTGGTAATCATAATCATTGCGGCACTATCAACGAGTTGGTGTTCAAGAGTTACATCTGGAAACTCCAAAGAAACTTCATCAGCAATCTTACGCCACAATTTAGAAGTTGCCAAGACATTTTGTTTATCAATGCTAGTGACCTTTTTGCCACGACCTTGAGCAATCTTGAAAGCACGACGCATGATACGACGAATCTCATCTGCTGAATAATCATTGATATCACGAGCCTTGTCTTCTTCGAGAATATGCTCACCAAAGTAAATACCCACCTGTAAGCTCACGAACAACGACAAAATCTACGCCCTCGATACGCTCTGGTTTAAGAGGTGACAAGTGTTTCAAAGCATCAAAGATGCGGACAGGACGGATATTAGCAAAGAGATTCAGCTCTTTACGAATGGCCAAAAGTCCTTGTTCAGGACGAACTGGCGCATTGTCATATTTTAGGTCCACCAATTGCAGCCAAGAGGATAGCATCTGCTGATTTAGCAGCATCCAAAGTTGACTTAGGAAGTGGATGACCTTCAGCATCAATACCAGCACCACCAAATGGTTTAGCATCAATGTCATAATCAAATCCAATTTTTGAAGCTACTTTTTCAAGAACTTCAAGACCCTGCTGCCATAATCTCAGGTCCAATTCCATCACCTGAAAGTGTTACAATTTTCTTTGTCATGTTTAAACTCCTCTTTGGCTTATGGAAGGTCACGATAAGAAACCTTACGTGCCATCTCACCAGCATTTTCTTTTTGAACCAATGTATTAGCATTGATATAGGCAATTGCTGATGCTTTCAAGACATCAAAGTCCAAACCAGATGCATTGAAAATAGTATCTGTATCTACATTTTCAACAGTTACAAGTACACGCGCTTGCGCATCAATACCATCAGTTACAGCGTCAATATTATAAGAAGTCAAGCGAACTGTTTGGTTGAAGAATTTATCAATAGCATTGAAAATAGCTTCAACTGACCCTTGTCCATTGGCCAAAAATTCTACAGATTCACCGTCTTCATTAGCCAAGCTAACTGTAGCAGTGATTGTTTCATCAGCATTAGTGGTCAAACGAAGATCTTCGAAGTGGAAACCTTCTGGATTATCTACACTAGTACCAGCAACAAGGGCACGAATGTCTGCATCTGTGATATCATGTTTTTTCCCAGCCAAGACTTTAAATTTGGCAAAGAGTGGTTTGATATCTTCTTCAACAAAGTCAAGCTCAAGTTCTTTCAATTTTTCAACAAAGGCATGACGTCCTGACAATTTACCAAGAGGAAGACTGTTACTCTTCACACCTACCAATTCTGGTGTGAAGATTTCATAAGTTTGTGGGTTCTTAAGAACACCATCTTGGTGGATACCTGATTCATGAGAGAAGGCATTTCCACCAACAACAGCTTTATTTTTAGGAACAGGAATTCCAGAGAAGCGAGAAACAAGCTCTGAAGTATTCATTGTTTCATTAAGAACAATATCACTTGTTGCTTGGAAAAAGTCTTCACGAATTTTCAAAGCGACAGCTACTTCTTCAAGAGCAACATTACCCGCACGCTCACCAATACCATTGACTGTTCCCTGAACACGTCCAGCACCATGTTTAATTGCTGTCAAAGTATTTGCAGTTGCCATACCAAGGTCATCGTGGCAGTGAACACCAAAGACAACTTTATGATCTGATTTAATATTTTCAGTTAAGTGATCAAAAATACGTGCAAACTCTTCTGGAGTCGTAAGCCAACTGTATCAGGAATATTAATATATGAGGCACCAGCATCAACTGCTGTTTGAACAACTTCAGTCAAGAAATCAAGCTCAGTACGAGTAGCATCTTCAGGAGAAAACTCAACAACTTCAAATTTTGAACGTGCATATGACACATGTTCTTTTACAGCTTCAAGAATTTCTTCTTTTGATTTCTTCAATTTAAACTCACGATGAATAGGACTTGTCGCGATAAAGACATGAATTTGTGGATACTTAGCATCTTTCAAAGCTTCATAACAAGCATCAATATCAGATTTTACTGAACGAGCCAAAGCCAGTAACAGAAGTTGTTGTCATAGCTTCTGCAATTTGTTTTACTGCTTCAAATGAATCTGGGCTAGCTGCAGGGAAACCAGCTTCAATTACAGAAATTCCCCATTTTTCAAGTTGCTTAGCAATAGCAACTTTTTCTTTGATTGAGAAAGTTAACACCTGGTGTTTGTTCCCCATCACGAAGACTTGTATCAAAAAATTCAACTTTACGCATAGACAATCCTCTTTCTAAAAGTAAAAACGATAGTAGTAAAAAAACATCTCACTCGGAAACCCAAGCGAGATGTTTTTATCTCCCGCTTGGTAAGCCAAACAGGACTAATGCTTTTGCACTAGCCCTCATTACGCAATAGCAAAACAGTTGTAGTTGCGAATGTCATTTGACTCATTTCCTTTCGATGTATCTTGGTTAATATGATACATCTTTCCAACTTGAAAGTCAAGGAAAAATTACTGAATTGACTGACTTTTCTGACCATAATTTACATTTATTTTCAGTAAAAGAAAAAAAGCTGACCGAAGTCAACTTTTTTTATTGTTAATGATAACTACTTATCTCAGCTTATTTTCCGAGGTAGTATTCGTTAACAACGTTCAATTTTATCGTCAAATTCGAATACCAATGGTGGGAAGTTTGGAATTTCAACATCCATGATTTCGTCATCTGACAATTGTTTGATGTGTTTAACAAGGGCACGGATTGAGTTACCGTGTGCACCTACGAATACGTTTTTACCATCTTTAAGAGCTGGAGCGATTTTATCTTCCCAGAATGGAAGGGCACGTTCCAAAGTAACTTTCAAGTTTTCAGCATCTGGAATTACTGAGTCGTCAAGTGAAGCGTAACGACGGTCAGTGTGTGCTGAGTGCTCATCATCACGATCCATTGCTGGAGGCAATACATCGTATGAACGACGCCAAATGTGAACTTGCTCATCACCAAATTGTTCAGCAGCTTCTGCTTTGTTTTTACCAGTCAAACCACCGTAGTGACGTTCGTTCAAGCGCCATGATTTTTCAACTGGAACCCAAAGTTGGTCAGATGCTTCAAGAGCCAAGTTAGTTGTTTTGATCGCACGTTTCAATACTGAAGTGTATGCTTGGTCAAATTCGATACCAGCTTCTTTGATCAATTTACCAGCGTCGATAGCTTGTTGAGTACCTTTTTCAGAAAGATCTACGTCAGCCCAACCTGTGAAAAGGTTAGCTTTGTTCCATTCAGACTCACCGTGGCGAGCGAAAACCAATTTTACCATTAGTTATGTCTCCTTTTTATTTTGGGTTATACCCATTTACTCTATCTATTCTACCCAAAAAACCTTGAAAAAGCTAGCAAAATCCAAAAAATTCTGTAAAATTCTATCGCTTCTTGCCTTAGCCAAAAGAGACGGTATCAGAATTTTGTTTTAGATGCTTGTAGCTATCCAACATTTCCTTGTTTTAGGCCTCTTTTCATGCTAAAATGAGATGAAATAGTAACATTTTACTTTGTGATCTTTAAGGAGGATCTTATGGTTTCTACTGCTACAAAAGTTGGTCAGTTTACATTTGCTAACTGTCTTATGAATGCCGCTGGTGTTCATTGTATGACTAAGGAAGAATTGGCAGAGGTTGAGGCTTCAGCTGCAGGTTCATTTGTCACAAAAACTGGGACACTTGAGGCCCGTCCCGGTAATCCTGAACCACGTTATGTGAATGTCCCTCTTGGGTCAATCAACTCAATGGGATTGCCAAATAATGGTTTTGAATACTACCTTGACTATGTCATTGAATTGCAAAAGCAACCCAATACAAAAAATCATTTTCTTTCACTTGTTGGTCTCTCACCCGAGGAAACGCACACTATTCTTAAAAAAGTTCAAGATAGCGACTACGAGGGGCTGGTTGAACTCAACCTTTCATGTCCTAACGTTCCAGGAAAACCTCAAATCGCTTACGATTTTGAAACAACAACCGAGATCCTTACTGAAGTCTTCTCTTACTTTACAAAACCTCTTGGTGTGAAATTACCACCATACTTTGATATTGTGCACTTTGACCAAGCTGCTGCCGTTTTCAACCAATTCCCACTTGTCTTTGTTAACTGTGTGAACTCAATTGGTAATGGCCTTTACATTGAAGATGAGTCTGTTGTCATCAAACCTAAGAATGGTTTTGGTGGTATAGGTGGTGACTACATCAAACCTACTGCCTTGGCAAACGTTCATGCTTTCTACCAACGTTTGAAACCTGAAATCCAAATTATTGGTACTGGTGGTGTAAAATCTGGTCGTGATGCTTTTGAACACATCCTTTGTGGCGCAAGTATGGTACAAGTTGGTACTGCCCTTCAAAAAGAAGGTGTTGCTATTTTTGACCGTATTACTAAAGAACTTAAAGAAATCATGGAAGAAAAAGGTTACGAAACTCTTGAAGACTTCCGAGGAAAACTTCACTACATCGACTAGTCTATAAAAAAAGTTTGGAAGATTTTCCAAACTTTTTTGTTATTTGATGAGGATTCTCTTATTAGACAAGACCATCATCATCGCGTTCATCCCAATCTTCAAAAGGGTCCTTGCCCTCTTTTTCAGCTTGAAGACGTTTCTGACGAGCTTCTTCAATTTGTTCTTCACTTGGCTTCATCAGTTTGCTAATAGCAACAATACCTGATAGTTTAATAACAGTAAAAACCAAAAGAAAAATCAATACCACTGTTATGGTTTTCATAGATTTCCTTAACTTATTTCGTATAAATCAAAACCCCTAAAATCTTAGGGGTTTTTACATTATTTAACTGCGTCTTTAAGAGCTTTACCAGCTTTAAATGCAGGAACTTTAGAAGCTGCGATTGAGATAGCTTCACCAGTTTGTGGGTTACGACCTTGACGAGCAGCGCGTTCGCGTACTTCAAAGTTACCGAAACCGATCAATTGTACTTTTTCACCTGCAGCAAGGAATTCTTCGATAGAAGCGAAAACTGCATCTACAGCTGCTGCTGAATCTTTTTTAGTAAGCTCAGTTGCTTCTGCAACTTTAGCGATCAAATCTTGTTTGTTAGCCATTGTAACAATCCTCCAATTTATTTCTAAGCGAATAGTTTTTTTAGCGCTTGAACAAGTATTATCTTATCCTAAAAGGCCTATGAGGTCAAGTAATAAACGCTAATTTAATCGCTTTTTTGCAAAAAGTAAAGGCTTTTTAATTTATTGTCTTATAGATGTCAAATTCGATACGGTCATTAACCAAATCAAGGCTTTGAGCACGTGCTGTTATCCCCTTCTCATTCTTCATAGTCTGAATGTTTAGGGTAACCTTACCCTTTTTGCTGTCAATTGCAATGTAATCGGGAAGTTTTGTTGAACGTTTAATCATCTTAAGAGCATCTGAAACAGGCAGTTTCAAGGTTCCAGCTGAAAGCTCAGAAACATGCAGTACAATTGCTCCTGATTCACTAACAACCGGCGTAAAATAGACATATAGAGGAACAGGATGACCTAAAACCTTATAGCTACTTTCAAAAACAATTTTAGAATTGGTAACCTTGACCTTGAAACGCATCTTATCAGTCGAATAATCCTGAGCAAAGCCTGTAAGAGCAGCGTCAAGCTCATCCTTAGTCATACTATATTTTCCAATTTTAGTTGCTCCCTTGGGTAGAGATACAGAACTTGTCGTCTCCACTGGAGTCATGATTCTATATGTCACAACACTTACTAGGGCTAGATTTAAGGCAAAGAGTCCTAAAAATAGCCACTTCCATATCTTACTCACCTGACCACTCCTTCTTTGTTTGGTTAATACGTTTCAAAATGGCATCTGACATAATTTGATAACCTGTATTATTTGGATGAAAATGATCATCCTCAAAAAGAGCATCATTCAGGCTATCTTGAGAAGATTTACTAGACTGAGACGTATCATCAGAGCTTGTAACACCGCCCTTACCATCAATTCCCTTATAAAGCAAATCATTTACAGGAACAAAATACACATTATCGTACTTCTTTGCACACTTCTTCAGTAGATTGGTTCCAATTATCTACAATAGTTTGCATTTCTGTCATCTCTGGAAAATTAAGATAAAAAGGATTGTAAATACCAACAATATAAATTGGCAATGTTTTATTTTCCTTGCGAGCTAGCTCAATAATCTGTCCTAATCTCTTTTGATAGGCCTGAGCAGGCTTAGTGAAGGTAGCTACATTAAGATTCGTGATATTGTCCTTAATGACATGGATCACATCATTACCACCAACTGTCAGAGTCATCACTTTAGCCTTTTTGAGATCTCTTTGAATATCCTTCTTTTCTTGCATTCTTTTGAGAATTTGATTACTCGTATTTCCCGCAATACCGTAGTTACGAGAAGTCACTTGCCAGTCAAAATCTGACTCTAATGCCTGTGATAGCACAGGAACGAATCCTCCTTGATTACTACTATCACCTACCCCTTGAGTAAGGGAATCACCGATAGCAACATAGGTCACATTTTCATTTTTGATAGATTTAATCTTTTCTGCAATTTTTGATGACTGATGCGTACTAGGAACGATAAAAATGAAGAGTCCGACAAATAAGAGAAAAAGCAAGAAGAAGCCTACGAGGCTTCTAACTAATTCTGATTCTTTCCACTTATTCATAACGAACCATTACGGCAAAGGCGCCTTCACCAGTGTGCGTTTGAATGATGGAACCAGTCTCAAGGATTGAAATTGGAGCAGCCAAAACCTCAAGTTTTTCAGCCAGTTCATGTGCAAAATCAGGTGTTCCCTGCATAAGAAATACCAATCTCTGCCACTTTGCGGTCCTTGATACTATCAATATAAGAATCCAACCATTTCGTGAAAGTCTTAGCTCCTCGACCCTTAGCAATCGTATTTCAACTGATAGTCTTTCAACTCCATGATGACACGGATATTGAGCAATGAAGACAGAAGACCTGTTACACGTCCAATACGACCACCTTTAACTAGATTCTCAAGGGTAGAAACACCGATATGAAGTTCTGATTTACTTTTTTCACTTCTTCAACACGTGCTACAATCTCATCAAGACTAGCTCCTGCTTCAGCTAGTTTAGCTGCCTCAACAACCTGAAACTTGAGGCACTGATCCGTAAAGCCTGAATCGATGACAGTTACATCTGCTCCTGAAAGACTAGCTCCTTGACGTGAGGCTTCACATGTCCCAGAGAGTGTGTGCATAATGTGGATTGCCACAATTTGTTCTGCACCTTCTTTGACAAGATTTTCATATGTCTCAGCAAACAAACCTACAGGTGGTTGGCTTGTCTTTGGTAACTCTTTACTATGCTTCATCATTTCCAAGAAACGGCCTTCTTCTCGAAGGTCACTATCTGAATAGATGACACCGTCCACCATTACCGACAATGGGACAACAGTGATATTATATTTTTTAACCAATTCTGGTTCAATCGTGATTGACGAATCGGTTACAATTCTGATTTTACTCATAATTTTCTCGCTTAACACAAATTTTTATTCTATTATAGCATGACTGGAAAACTTTTCCCAAGTCTTTTTCTAAAGAGAGTCATCCACCTTTAACAAGGCTCTTGCTTGGCTCAAGGCAGCCTCCGTCACATTATCACCTGCTAACATCTTAGCGATTTCTTGCACCCTTTCCTCAGGTGTCAAAAGACGAACACGAGAGACAGTCGTCTCATTATCGCTTTCCTTAGAAATAAAGAACTGATAATCAGCAATGGCAATAACTTGTGGAAGGTGACTGATGGCCAAAACCTGACCATGACTCCCAATCTTATGAATTTTCTGAGCGATGGCTTGGGCAACACGACCTGAAACGCCAGTATCAACCTCATCAAAGACGATACTTGTTTTATCTTCTTTGCGGGCAAAGGCTGACTTAATCGCCAACATGAGTCGAGATAATTCTCCTCCTGAAGCTACCTTAACAAGCGGTTTAAAGCCTTCACCTGGATTGGTTGAGATGTAAAACTCAACCTGCTCATTACCATCACGGTTAAATTTCCCTTTAGTAAAGGTGACTTTAAAATCAGCCTTATCCATATAGAGGTCGCATAACTCATTCTTAATCTCAGCTTCAAGAGCTGTAGCAATTTGATGGCGTGCCGTTTGTAGGGTCTCTGCAGACGCAAGCAGGTCCTTTTTCAAGTTGCTTAAGCTCTTGTTCCATAGCATCTGACGAGCTGGAATTGCCAGTCAGAAGATTGTATTCTTTACTTGAATTTTCCAGATAATCTAAGACGTCATCGACAGTTCCCACCATATTTACGAGTAATTGCATTAATGGTATCTAAGCGGTGTTCAATCTCTTGTAAACGCCCAGCATCAAAGTCCAAATTATCCAAAAAGTCACCTAGTTGCTTAGTGACATCTTCCAGAACATAATAGGCTTCTGATAGATTTCCAGAGAGTTCTTTGTAATCAGAGTCATACTCTTCAAGAGACTGGAGGTCATTCATGGCAGAACGGACATTTGAAAGGCTTGAAAAATCTTCATTATCCAGCATGACATAGGCATTTGTTAAGGTATCAGCAATCTGCTTATGATTAAGAAGCTTGTCTCGCTCCTGCATCAAATGCCAAATCTTCTCCTGATTTTAGAGAGACTGCTTCAATTTCTGCAATCTGAAAAGCTAGCATTTCAATTCGAGCCTTATGCTCCTGCTCATTTTTCTGCTTTTCAAGAACAGCTTTTCTTAACTCACGATAGCGGTCAAAATACTCCTGGTATTCTTTCTTAGTCTGGAAAAATTCCTTGTCACCAAAGGCATCAAGCATGGTAATATGCAGAGCAGGTTTCATAAGCTCTTCCTGGTCATGCTGTCCATGGATATCTACCAAAAAGTGCCCAACAGCTTTAAGCGTCGTTAAATTGACCATCTGCCCATTGATACGACTAACACTTCTACCATTTTGGAAGATTTCACGACGGATAATCAATTCATCCTCGACAGGAATCCCATTATCTTCCAAGATACTAACCAAGGCAGGATTTTGTTCGATTGAAAAGAAACCCTGAATTTCAGCCTTAGATGCTGAATGACGGACGACTTCGCTAGAAGCACGTGCGCCCAACATAAGATTCATGGCATCTATAATAATGGACTTACCAGCACCTGTTTCACCAGTAAGGACGGTCATACCATTCTCAAAGTTTAGAGAAATCTCTTCAATAATTGCGAAATTCTTTATCGTAATTTCGAGAAGCATAGGCCCTCCTAGTCTTCAACCCACTTAATGATTTGCCCCTGTAGTTCGATAGCTGCCAACTCTGACTGAGCTACCAAAAAGAGGGTATCATCGTCAGAAATGACACTAAAAATCAAATGCTTGTACTCATCCAAAAGAATCTTCTTGATGAGACGGCTTGTCCCAGGTTGAACAACGATATTCATAAAGGCATGTTGACGATCAACACGCAACAAGCGACGAGTCGAAACAGAGGTTCCACCTACTCGTCTAGGAGCAGTTGAGAGCCCATAGATGTAAGAACCGTCTTCCGTTGGTACCTTGGTAATACCAATTTCATTGATATCACGCGATACTGTCGCCTGAGTAGCCTTCAATCCCTCATTTTGGAGTAATTTTACCAATTCTCCCTGAGTCGTAATTTTATTTTCTTGGACAATCTTTCGGATTAACTCCAAACGATCATTCTTCTTCATTCTTTTTAAACTCCTTATGTGCTTGTGCTACAACTTCCTTAATAGAGGTTTGAGCATCATTTTGAGGAGAATTTGTCTTCTCCAAGTGTGCGAGAAACTCAATGTTACCATGACCACCTTGGATAGGTGAAAAGTCCAGTCCCTTAACTGAAAAGCCATAGTCAACCGCAAAAGCTGTCACTGTTTCTAACACTTTTTCATGGACACTGCTCTCACGGACAATCCCGGTTTTTTTCCCAATTTGTTCACGGCCCGCCTCAAATTGTGGTTTCACAAGAGCAACAACTTGCCCTCCATCAACCAATATCTTAGCCAAAGGCCGGCAGAATCAGATTAAGAGAGATGAAGCTGACATCAATTGATGCAAAAGACGGTAATCCTTCTGTAAAATCGACAGGTTCAGCATAACGAAAATTATATTGCTCCATGGAACGAACACGCTCATCTTGACGCAATTTCCAAACCAACTGATTGGTACCGACATCAACAGCATAAACCAGTTTGGCCCCATTTTGAAGCATAACATCAGTAAAACCCACCTGTTGAGGCTCCGATATCAATGGTCGTCATACCTTCAACTGACAGATTGAAAACTTCCAAAGCTTTTTCAAGTTTGAGTCCTCCACGACTCACATACTTAAGCTTCTCACCTTTTAGTTTTAACTCAGTCCCATCATCGATTTTTTCACCAGGTTTATCGTAACGCTCACCATTGATAACATTAACAACTAAACCTGCCATTACGCCACGTTTTGCTTGTTCTCGTGTTTCAAAAAGGCCTTGTTTATAAGCCAAGACGTCTACTCTTTCCTTAGGCATGGAGTCGTAACCTTTCTATGATTTCTATAATACTGTCTTTCTTGAAACCTTGAGTCTCAGCTAGATTTTGGAAAATAGCCTCAGCTTTACTAAGTGATTCCTCGAGGATAGCATGTGATTTTTCCAGACCAAGAAGAGCCGGATAGGTTGATTTCCCCCAGCTACTACATCTTTTCCAGGTGTCTTTCCAAGTTCTTCGAAATCAGCAGTCACATCCAAAATATCATCACGGACTTGAAAGGCAAGACCAATCAGGCGACCAGCTTCTTTCAGATTTTCCAAAACCTCTAGATTTTTTTGAGCAACAATACCAGCCGCCACAAAAGGAAAGGTTAAAAGCTTACCTGTCTTATGCTCATGAATTTTAGCCAGTTGCGATAAATCAAGTTCCTGACCTTCACCCTTCATATCCAACATCTGGCCACCTACCATACCGAAGGTTCCTGAGGAATGAGACAATGCTTGAATCAATTGAACTCGAATTTCTGCTGATAGCTCTGTTTGGGCCAGGAGATCAAAGGGATCCAAAAAGAGAGAATCTCCAGCCAAGATTGCCGTTGCTTCATCAAATTTCTTATGGTTGGTTAAACGTCCTCGACGGTAATCATCATCATCCATAGCCGGCAGATCATCGTGAATCAGACTTCCAGTATGAATCATTTCAAGACTTGCTGCGACATCGAAATGACTAGGAGTAAGCTCTAAACCAAATCCTTCAAGTAAATCTAAGAAAATCAGTGGACGAATACGCTTGCCTCCACTATCAACTGAATAAAGGATAGCAGTGATTAAATCACCTGATACAGGAAGATTCTTTTTTTGGTAGTAATCACGGATAGCCGCATCAATTTTATTTAGCTTGCTCATTAGGCATCCATTTCCGTTTCTGTACCATCTGCTTGCATAACCTTAACTAGTGTTTTTTCAGCATCTTCCAAGGTCTTCTGCAAATCTTTAGACAAGGCCATACCTTTTTGGAACTCAGCAATAGCATCTTCAAGAGCAACATCACCTGTTTCGAGCTTAGTGACGATGGCTTCTAAGTCCTGTAAATTTTCCTCAAATGTTTTTTTAGTTGACATTTTTCACCTCTACTTCTAGTTCTCCATCTCTCATTTGGACGGTTAATTGATCACCTTCAGTAATATTCTTGGTACTGGTTAAAGGTTTATCATCTTTTCTTGACAATGGCATAGCCCCTTGCAACAATACGGCTAGTATCTAGAGACAATAAAGCATCCTGTGCCTTTTCTAATCTCACACGGTTACCATTAATGGTGTTCTTGGTTGTAGTCACCAATAAACGTTTCAAAGACTCTCGACGGTCTTGATAGTTCTGAACACTAGTCAGAAGATTTAAGCCTTGTAATCGTTGTCTCAAAAGTTCCGCTTTTTTTTGCTTTTGCTCGAAATCTTGACTCACGAAGGTTTCAAGCCTTGTTGTTAGTCGATCCAACTTTTGTAAATAACCATCATATAGGCGCTCAGGTTGCCTAAAGACAACAGATTGTGACAGTTTAGCTAAACGTTCTTGATTGTACTGTATACGTCTCAAACAGGCTTGATAGGATCTATTTTGTCTTTCACGAATCCAAACCAAGGTATCAGCCTTTGATACTGGAGTAGCAAGTTCTGCCGCTGCTGTAGGTGTAGCAGCTCTACGATCTGCAACAAAGTCAGCCAAAGTCGTATCTGTTTCGTGACCAACACTTGAAATCACAGGTAGACGACTCTCAAAAATGGACTGAACAACAATTTCCTCGTTAAAAGCCCAGAGGTCTTCAATAGAACCTCCACCACGACCAACGATAAGTAAATCTAGGTCATCCCTTTGATTGGCTTTTTGAATATTTTCAGCAATTTCCTGTGCAGCTCCTTCACCTTGAACCTTGGTAGGGAAAAGTAAGATTTCTACCCCTGGAAAACGACGGGTAACAGTCGTAATAATATCTCGAATAACCGCACCACTAGGACTAGTGACAACCCCGATTTTTTTGACAAAATTAGGCAGCGCTTGCTTATGACGATCATCAAAGTAGCCTTCTGCAGTCAATTTTTTACGAAGCTGTTCAAACTGGATGGCCAAAGCTCCAATACCATCCGGCTCAGCCTTCTCGATAATAATGGAATAAGAACCACTAGGCTCATAAATCTGGACACGACCAACGACATTGATCTTCATACCCTTCTTCGAGTTCAAAACCAAGTTTTTGAAAACTCCAGCCCAGATCGTCGCCTGAATAACAGCTCCTTCATCCTTAAGCGAAAAATATTGGTGACTCGGGCGTCGACGAAAATTGGAAACCTGTCCCGTCAAATATACCCTCTCTAGATAAGGATCACGGTCAAATTTCATTTTCAAATATTTGGTTAAGGATGTGACCGATAAATAGTCTGACACGACAACTCTCCTTTATTTAAGCTATCCTTGAAAACCTGAAGACATTAAAAAAGTTCTGCAGAACCATCATCCCCAAATCTTCTCAGTCGGCTTTTTAATTGTATACACGATTACTTAAAATTATACCAAAAAAGACTGTCAAAAGACAGTCTCAACCACCATTGTCAGGTGTTTTATATGGTTTCATTAATCGGTTGTATATTTTTTTGAAACGACGTCCCAAGAATCGCTTGAACCGTCAATACCACCATAGGCTTCAAGTTGTCCCTTCTTATCTACACGGAAAAGAAGAACATCATTACCATAGGCATCATAAAGTTGAGCATAAACTAGGTTATCATCATCATCCGTCCATGAATAGACTTTCCAACCTAGATTTTTATAATTTTCTCCAGTTGAACCTTGTTCTTTAGCATAGGTAGAAACAACCCAGTCTTCTAACTGTTGGTCAGACAAGGATGAGGTATCAACTTGAGAGGATTGGTTATCAGATGATGCTGCTGCTTGTTCCTTACTTTTAGCTAACTGACCATTTTTCCATGGATTTGTTACACTCTCTTTTTGGTTATTACTATACCACATCAAGGTAACCACAGGAATAACCACTGCAAGTACTGCAACAACTCCAATTACCCATCTAATGATTTTAGGATCTTTGAGTTTGTCAAAACTCGAAACTTTTCTTCCCTTTGTAGTTTCATTTTTACGACGTCTAAATTCGCTCACAGCTTTTTCCTCTTTTTCTTGAAAGTAGTCCCTTTTTTTCTTTTCCTCTTGTTCCAAGAGTTTTTGCACTTCCCTACGACCCTGCGGATCACTCGTTTGAGCCAATGAAATCTGCAACTGAAAAATACGATTATCCAAGCTTGCTCATATTCTTTGGCTGCTTCACTATCACCATTATCAGCTAAGGCTCTCAGATACTCTTCATTACTGAATTCAGCCATTCACTAAATCGCTCCTGCTTCTAAATCGTTTCTTCTATTTTCTTAAAGCCTGAGACTTTTGTCAAGTTACTAGTTTGTAACAAATTCTTACAGTTGTAAAAAGCCGAAGAAAATCACATTCTTCAGCTTATTTCTTGGTTGTTTCTTTATAATACTTACAATAACTTTGAAGAGGACAGGTCTGGCATTTAGGATTCTTAGCTAAGCAATGATAGCGTCCAAAGAAAATCATACGGTGATGACTGATAATCCAATCTTTCTTTGGAATTTTCTTCATCAGCTCTGCTTCGATTTCCTCTACACTAGCATCCTCTTTGGCAATATTTAGCCTTTTAGAAACACGTGAGACATGCGTATCTACAGCAATAGAAGGAATACCATAAACCTCAGCTAAAACCACGTTAGCTGTTTTTCGTCCCACACCAGGTAGACTTTCCAATTCCTTATGCGTTTTCGGAACCTGTCCATCAAAATTCATTAAAACAGCTCTAGCAGTCTTGATGATGTTCTTTGCTTTATTCTTGTAAAGACCAATCGTTCGCAAACACATCTCAACATCATCAAGATTGGCAGAAGCCAAATCCTCAATTTCTGGATAACGCGCCCACAAGGCTGGTGTAATCTTATTAACAGCCTTATCAGTTGTCTGGGCTGATAAAATAACAGCAACTAATAGTTGGAAAGGCGTTTCCCACTCCAACTCTCCATGAGCATTGGGAAACATCTCTCCCATGAGAGCTAGAGCCTCATTAACACGTTTTCTTCCTAACATTATTGGCCACCCCATAATTGACGGGCGGCATCCATTCCTGTTTTGAAGTCATCGGAAACCTGATGATGGTGCTTCTTACCTTGATGCTCCAAACGACGCTCTTCAACTTGAATTTTAGTTGTAATACCACTCAATTTCCAGTTACGAAGAACTCCTTTTGATATAATTCCAATTTGTCTTGCGGTTAAATACTGCTTCTTTCAAAGCCTCACGGATAAGTTCGGGATCAGTATGTTCTTCTTGGATTTCCTTGTTTAAATCTTCGACAACCATTGGATTCAAGATTCCCAAAGCTTGTTCCAATTCATCTGTTAATTGCTTGATGAGCTGGGTATTGGTTGGCTGACCAACGACAGGCCCTGCCGTTGTCTTTTCATTGCTCACTAACTTGTCCAATACTGCCAAGGCAGGTGAGGCATCTACAACCATCTCAATTTCATTGTTAATCTTAATAGTCGTGAAATCAAGAAGTCCAGCCTCAGTCAATGTCGTAATACTTTTATTAACTTCAGTTGGCGTCTTCCCAGTTGCTTGCGCGATCTGACTAGAAGCCACTTCTCCAATCTGAGTTGTCGTTTGTAGATAGAGAAACTGCCAAACCAGAAAGTCATCCGCAGATGGGAAAATATCCTTAAAGTGGAAAAATAAAGCATTAGGAAGGACCAGATTACCTGATCGATACTGTTCAAAAAAACTCATATTTACCTTTCAGAGTAGCTAGACACCCCAAAAAGTCAAATGCTCTCACATAAGTCTTTTGAGACTGTCTACTACAAATAACCGTAGAATGAAAAATCGTCTTCCAACTCTTCTAAACGATAAGGTGTTTCTTGATATACCGCATAGTTAATCCAATTACTAAAGAAGGCAGATGCCGCAAGATTCCAACGCAGTTTAGGCTCCTGACTTGGATCATCCTCTGGGAAATAGTTTGCTGGTACGTCTGGATTAATGCCTGCATCCAAATCTCTTCGGTATTCTCTTGCCAGAGTATCACGGTCATATTCAAAATGACCGAAACTATATACTTCACGAAGATTCTTACTTGCTAGAATGGATAGCCAACCTCTGGTCCTGACACAACAATATCTAAATCCGTCTTGGCTTTAATATCCTCGAGCCTAACCTCTGTATAGCGTGAGTGCGGTGACATAAAGCTATCATCAAAGCCATTCATAAGGAAGTTTTCAGGCATGTCAACCGTTTGTTTATAGATACCAGATAGTTTCTCTGACAATGGGACCTTGTCAACTCCATGCTTATAATAAAGACCTGCTTGAGCTCCCCAACACAGATGAAGGGTTGAATAAACATGCTTTTTAGACCAATCAAAAACCTGTGTTAATTCTTGCCAATAATCCACTTCCTCAAATGGCATTTGCTCAACAGGAGCACCTGTTACGATGAGACCATCATAATACTTATGCTTAATTTCATCAAAAGTCTTATAGAAAGTTTCCATATGTTCGGCATGTGTATTTTTTGACTTATGACTAGCCATATAAAGAAACTCGACGTTAATTTGAAGTGGCGTATTAGCTAAAAGACGTAGTAACTGAGTTTCTGTAACTTCTTTAGTTGGCATAAGATTTAGGATTAAGACCTCCATTGGTCGAATATCCTGGCTACTAGCTCTGTTCTCATCCATGATGAAGACATTTTCCGAACGCAATACATCAAGAGCTGGTAACTTATTATCAAGTTTTATAGGCATAACAATATCTCCATCCTTATTTATTCTATCTTCATATTATAAACCGGGGAGGTATTGTTATCAAATATATATTTTCTCTAGTTAGCTATAGCTTTAAACTATATTTAGAGGCCATCTTTGTTTTAAAAGAGTTAAAAAGGCCCTAAGGCCTTTTGTTAATTCATAGATAGATTTATCCTGGGAAGTTCATCAATACTTTAGTATCGTAACCTTCGATAGCATCACGTCCATTAAGACCATCAAGCTCAATCAAGAAAGGCACAACCAGCAACGACACCACCTAGGCGCTCAATCATTTCAATTGTAGCTTTAACGGTACCACCAGTTGCCAAAAGGTCATCTACGATAAGTACACGTTGGCCTGGCTTGATTGCATCGGCATGCATACAAAGTGTATCGACACCATACTCTTTTTCGTAATCGGCTGAAATCACTTCACGTGGCAATTTACCAGGTTTACGAACAGGAGCAAAACCAATACCAAGTTCAAAAGCAACTGGACAACCAACGATGAAACCACGCGCTTCAGGACCAACAATCATGTCAATCTTCTTATCAGTCGCATACTGAACGATTTCACGGATAGCATAGCTATAAGCATTTCCATCAGCCATCAAAGGACTAATATCACGGAAAGTAACCCCTTCTTTAGGGTAGTTTTCAATAGATGCAATATAATCTTCTAATTTCATTTGTTCTTCCTATAGGCTTTTCGCCAAAAAAATATTTACATATCATTATAGCATGAAATAGTAAATTTAGAAAATGCTAACCCTCATTTCGAGACGAATCCTTTGAATTCAGACTCCCCTACTTATACAGCCAATCATAAATTTCCTGTGGTGTTCCCAAAGCCATGAGTTCTTGGAACTTAACGAGTCGTTTCAGATCTTGGAAAATCTGACTGTCCTCAATCTCGCGTTTCTCAGCTTCTTTATTGACTGTCATAACACCATTATCAATAGTCACAAAATCCAATTCATCAAAGATTTGAATCATCTTAATCAGGAGAATCTTGTCGATTTTAAGGTAATGACTGAGTTCATCCAGTTTATAGCGGACATCGAATTCTGGGAATTGGTAAATGGTTTTATAGAGCCTTGCAAATTGCTCTCTAGTTCCATAACCTGTCAGATAATAGGCTTCCTTAATGCTATTTTTAAAATAGATAGCCTGGAAATCTTTACCTTCAAACCACTCTTTTAATTCTGTCGCTGATTCAGGTAGGGTGTTGATGACAACCGCAGGCTCTGTGTCTGCTGCTTCTTCTACCGTTGGTAGGCCCTCAGGTAGTGCCATATTTTTTGAGCGGAAATCAAATAATTGAACACCATCCACACGTACATCTTCTAGCATAAGCTGTAGCGTTGTCTGTCCATTCCAAACATTAACAGACAAGGTCACTGCCAATTCCAGACCCTGAGCCTGTTGAAATTCTTGAAGTAGATTACCTTTATTAAAAGCGACAACGTCAAAGCTGTCCTTACCTTGCTTAACCTTAAACTTAAGATGAGCCCCATTTTGTCCCATTGTCCTAGCTTGAGTAACGGTAATATCATGTAGCCAAAAGACTGGCTTTTTATTATCCATACCAAAAGGTGCTAGTTTTTCAAGGCTCTTAATGGTATCCAAGCTAAGCTCGCTGAGTTGGAGCTCCTCGTCTAAATTAAGCGTATTTTTGGCACTTGTATCAATGTCATTATCATAGACATAATGACACAAAATATCTGAGAGTTGACCAAGATTTTCCTTCGGAAGGGTCATCCCAGCGGCTCCAGCGTGTCCTCCAAAAGCAGTAAAGATATCTCGGTGATCATCAAGGGCATGGAAGATATTGATTGATTCCAAACTACGGGCCGAACCCTTAGCCAGACCATCTTCAATATTCAAAACCACTACTGTCTGGCTGATTTGTTCCATGATGCGCCCAGCCACAATACCTAGAACGCCAGGATGCCAACCTTCCTTGGCCAAAACCTGAACTGGTTTGTCCAAGTCTACCATGGTCATAGCTTCATCAAAGATTTTTTGAACAACTTCCTTACGTTCTTCATTTTTAGCATTGATTTCCAGAGCAATGGCTTGAGCTTCCTCATCGTCAAATCCGGTCAGTAATTCAATAGCTGGATTTGGATCATCTAAGCGTCCCAAGGCATTGAGTTGAGGAGCCAGTTTGAAGCCTACCGTTTCTTCGGAAATCGTTGTTGGGTCCACATCTGAAATGCGGAGTAGTTCTTGAAGTCCAATACGCTCAGTAGTCTTGAGAATTTCCAGGCCGACCTTGACCATAATACGATTTTCATCCGTTAGGCTAACCATATCAGCAATGGTACCAATTGCTACCAAAGTCCAACATCTCTGTAGGAATAGTTTCAAGGAGGGCAGTTGCCAATTTGAAAGCTACACCACATCCTGCCAAATACTTAAAAGGATAATCGGCATCCGGATGCTCTGGATGGACAATGGCATAGGCATCTGGAAGCTGTGCCGGCATACTATGGTGGTCTGTAACGATAACGTCCACACCTTGCTCTTGCGCATAAGCAATAGCCTCATTACCCGCTACCCCATTATCCACTGTAACAATGAGTGAAATGCCTTCCTGCTCAATGAAATACTTGTAGACACTTTCGTTTGGCCCATAACCATCTGTAAAACGGTTAGGCAAATAGACTCGAGCCTCAGCGCCCATCATTTCAAGGGCTTCCTTGACAATCGATGCTGATGTCATACCATCCGCATCATAATCTCCATAGACTAAGATTTGCTCATAATTTTCAATGGCTTGACGAATTCTAGCCACTGCCTTGTCCATATCATGAAGAAGATATGGATCATGAAGGTGTGATAAATCAGCCTTAAGAAAATCTTCAAGAGCCTCTTCTGTCGTCACGCCACGTTCATAGGCAATCTTGGCTGCTGTCTCTTCCAGCCCATGTTCTTTAGCAAGTTTAAAAAAGCCAGCATCTGGCTCTTTTGTGTTTATTTTCCAATCATACGTTGATGTAATCATGTTTTTATATTTTCTCCCTGTCATCTAGTCTACCTATTATAACATGAAAAAATTTATCATAGTGAATAGAAGCCTAAGTTTCCTAGAAAGAGAATGGAAAACATCGAAAGGTGCTTCGACTCGTGCTACATTTCCAATTAATACCTACTTTTCTAGACTAAATAAAAAACTGGGTATTGCTCCTTATTTGACTTATGTTTTCTCAAATATTCTTTTCTCTTTTCCCTTTATCTAACCCTATTCTACTATCATTTTCAAGCAATATTAGGAAAAACAAGAAAAGGATTTCCTGTCTGAAAATCCTCTACATCAATATTTATAAATCATCCCTGTACAAGCTTGCTCTGAAAGTTCGACAAAGCCCAGAGATTGGTAAAAGGCTAGATTTTTCTCGCTACGTTCAGTGACAAGGAGTCGTTGATAGACATTGGGAAAAGTTGCTAAAGCCTCTTCTAAGAGTTTCGTTCCGATGCCTTGGCGTTGGTAATCTGGTCGCACCAAGAGATCCTGTACAAAAATGACAGAGTGGCCATCTCCTACCAAGCGAATGTAGGCTACTAACTCCTCCTTATCATAGACTGCCAACTGCCAGAGACTGGCTTTGACGGCTTCTTCTAGCATAGATGGGTTGTTGGTATAATTGGTCCAGCCGACTGAACTGTACAGTGCGAGTAGATCTGTTATCGCTGGAATCTCTTGTTTGTACTCTAACATCTTAACTCCTTTTTAATCTATAGTGCTGGAAGAAGGCGACATACCGATAAGTGGACTCTTGTCAGACTGCCAACTCCATCTGAAGCATAGACTCTCTCCAGCCTTATTGGCCTTTGAAGCGATTATCCTGCAAGGCGTATTATACCTGTCCTCCGGGTTTCCGGATGGTTTCTAAATAGACTTGAATATTGACTGCCATCTAGCATTCCCCTATTTGTAGTTAAACACATTGGTAGCTAGTTTGTCCGAGATGCGTGGAAATAGCGTATATCCTTTGTGCGCAACCGCTAATAGTCGTGGCAAGTTAACTTCACGTTTGTTTTTGCCCAGAATACGGACAATCTTTTTAGCCACGTATTTAGGGCTGAGGACAAACTTTTTAACACTCTCAAGATAGGCTCCAGAGGGATCTGCTTGGTCAAAGAAGCTTGTCTCAATTGGACCAGGATTGACTGTTGTCACATAGACTCCTTTATCAGCTAGCTCCAGACGCAGGGCATCTGAGAAGCCAATTACCGCAAACTTTGTCGCTGCATAGACACTTGAGTTGGCTGTCGCAATTTTCCCCGCCATACTGGCGATGTTGATGATATGGCCATGGCCTTGTTCCACCATTTTCTCAGCCATCAGACGTGAAAGCTCATCGTCGCAAAGGTATTGATATCAAACATATCACGTACCTCTTGGCTAGTGTAATTATCATAAGACTTGAATTCACCGAAACCAGCATTATTGATAAAGACATCAATACGTCCAAATCGTTGATAGAGATAATCTACCATTTTTTTAATGGCATTGTCGTCTCTAAGGTCAATGGCAAGACAGGTTTTATTTTCCACATGGCGATAATATTTCTCAAGTTTATCTTTGTCTCTTCCTAAGAGGATAATGCCATCACTAGGTGAGAGCTGCTTGACAATTTCTTGTGCAAGCCCTCCTGAGGCACCAGTAATAGCGATAATACGTTGTTTAGCCATTAAATCTCTACCTCTTCTAGGTCACGAACGATGTGGGTGTTTTCGAAAATTGTTTTAGCATCTGCTGCCATCTTACCGATATCACGCCCTAAGAAACGTGCTGATACGTGATTTAGAAGAAGACGTTTAGCTGACGCATCTTTAGCGACCTGTGCTGCTTGCATGTTGGTTGAATGCCCATGGCTCTTGGCAATTTTTTCGTCACCTTTACCATAAGTAGACTCGTGCACCAAGACATCTGCTCCCAAGCCAAGACGAACACTGGCATTCGTCTTACGAGTGTCACCTAAGATAGTGATAACCTTACCTTTCTTAGGTGCGGAAATAAAGTCCTTGGCAATGATTTTTGTTCCATCTTCAAGGACCACATCTTGCCCATTCTTAATTTGACCAAAAAGCGGACCAAATGGTACACCTGCTGCTTTAAGGGCCTCAGCATCCAAGGTTCCTTCAAGATCCTTTTGAACCACACGGTAACCAATACAAAAAATGGTATGATCCAACTTATCTGCATAAACAGCGAACTTGTCATTTTCCATAACCAAGCCAAGCTTATGCTCATCAATTTCCTTAAAATGCACATGGTAAGGGAGGCGTGTTCCAGAGGTACGAAGACTAGTCATAACATATTGTTTAATGCCGACTGGACCATAAACCTCTAAATCTGTTTGTTCTTCACTCGATTGGAAGAACGGCTAGCCAAGAAACCAGGTAGGCCAAAGATATGGTCTCCATGCATATGTGTGATAAAGATTTTTTTAACTTTACGAGGTTTGATTGTTGTTTCTAAAATCTGACGTTGGGTACCTTCTCCACAGTCAAACATCCAGACCTCATTGATTTCATCGAGTAACTTCAGAACCAGACTCGACACGTTACGGGCCTTGGAGGGCTGCCCGGCACCCGTCCCTAAAAATTGTAATTCCATGACTTCCTATACTTTCTATCTATCGTTCTTCTTATTTCTGGACAATATAAGCCAGGCATTCACGCTGAGCAAAGCCATAATAAACAGTTTGCCCTTTATATTGAGACAAAAGTTCCACTAATTCGTCTTGATTGAAGCTAGCCAACTTAATGACATTTCCCTTCAATTTAGTTACACGACTAAGTAACTGTGTCTCAGGTGTTAACTCTTCCAATACTTCTTCGTCAAAATCAACCTTGGCCATCTTAATTTGAGTGCCTTCAAGATAAACCTTATACTGAGGAAAAACTTGAGCAAGCTCAAACAAAATACTGGCCGTTGGAACCTCTAAATGCTCGGCAAAGACTAAAGCCACCTCATCAGCATTTTCATAGCAAAATCCATAGGATTTTCCTGACAAATTGAGGCGAATAAATGGCTTGCGCTCATCAAAAGATGGTGCAGGGTTAAAGAGGTTCAACTCTTTTGAAAGGTCTAAGTAGTAATCCGTCGCTGCTTCAGGAGATTGTTTTTGGTAAATCTCTGCAAAATAAGCATTAATCACACTTGGTGGTGGCGTAATGAAAGCCAATTTTTGACTGTCAGAAAGGTCTGACAAGGTATTTTCCAAATAGACCTTATCTAAACTTGTAAAACCACCATATTTTAAAGCTAAATCCATATAATCAGTCATAAAATTCTTCCAATTTCCATTTATTTTTCGGTGAAATATAACCTGTAATTTCTTCCACTTCTGTCTCAAAAGTGTAGCTATCTAGCAAGGCTAATTGACTCAATTGATAAAGTTTATAAGCTTGATCCTGATGGACCTTAATACTAAAGGGTTCAAAAATCTGTTGAATTTCATCAATCAAGAGTCTTCTGAGGGCCTCACGACTTCCCTTGTCACGTGCTGAGAGGCGAACATTAGGAAAGACTGTTGCTACTAGATTATCAGCTACATCCATCTTATTGTAGATTGCTAGGCGAGGAATATCAGTCATGTCTAAGTCTTTTAGAATGTCTAAGACCACCTTTTCATGCTCTTCGTGATTAGGATCACTCGCATCAATAACATGCAAAAGAAGATCCACATTACGACTTTCTTCAAGTGTTGACTTAAAGGCAACAACCAATTCTGTTGGCAAGTCCTGGATAAAACCAACCGTATCTGTCAAGGTCACTTGAAACTGATCCTTTAAGTAAATTTTCTTAGTCGTTGCATCCAAGGTCGCGAAAAGTTCATTAGCCTCATACTGCTTATCATCCGTCATAAGGTTCATGATTGTTGATTTCCCAGCATTGGTATAACCAATCAAACCAATTTTAAAGGCACTTGAATCAACACGCTTTTCGCGAATGGTTTCTCGGTTCTTCTCAACAACCTTTAACTGGCGTTCAATATCAGCAATCTGGTTACGAATCGAACGACGATTAAGCTCCAACTGACTTTCACCAGGTCCACGGCTACCAATGCCCCCTGCTTGACGGCTGAGCATAATCCCTTGACCAGCTAAACGGGGCAACATGTATTTTAGTTGAGCTAGGTGAACCTGAAGTTTTCCTTCATGGCTTCTAGCCCTCATGGCAAAGATATCCAAAATTAATTGCATACGATCAATAACTTTTACGCCAAATGCCGCCTCAAGATTGGTATTTTGACGAGGCGTTAAACGGTTATTGACAATGACCGTAGTAATCTCATCCGCATCCACCATAGCCTTGATTTCTTCTAATTTTCCTGAACCTACGAAAGACTTACTATCATAGCGTTCACGTTTTTGGGTATAGCTAGCTACAACCTCTGCTCCTGCAGTTTTGGCAAGACTGGCAAGTTCCTCCATTGACATGTCAAAATGCTCTGTTTCTTGCAATTCAACACCTACTAAAATAGCACGTTCTTGCTGTTTGGCTGTCTCTATCATAGCAAACCCCTTTTCAAAATAGTCAACTTTTATTATACCACAGGCAGGGGCAAAGAGAAGGTCACAGACCTTAATTTTTTTCAAAGAAAAACAAGTTGGATTAACCAACTTGTTTTCTCTTAATGTTTACGTGTCGGTTTCTTTTTCGAACCCTTACGACGCTTGCCTTGATGAATGCTTGGCGTATTTTGAGAAATGGTTTGACGCATTTTCTCAGTGGCCTTATCAACCTTATCTTTAGCCTTGACCAATTCTTGAGAGGCCTTGGTAACACTCTTCGAAGGCTTGTTTTTCTTAGACTTGCTCTTAGAAACAGGTTTCACTTTACTAGTTCCAGACGTACGCATACGACGAGACATAGCCAGGAGAATTTTATTTTCCTCGTTGAGGTTAGTCTGATAAGCCATTGAAAGCACCAAACCAACACCAATCAAGTTAGAGATGAGTGATGATCCCCCTTGAGAAATAAAGGGCAAAGGAATACCTGTCAAAGGAAGAATTCCGACTGCTGCCCCAATATTTTCAAAAATATGGAAGACAATCATCATGATAAAGCCTGTCGAAATAAAGGTATAGAAACGGTTGTTAGATTTAAACGTCACTCGCAACATGCGGTAAATAAGGAAGAGATAGGTTAGAAGAACCAATCCACCACCTACCAAACCAAAATCTTCCGCAATGACTGTGAAAATCATATCACTCTCACGAACCGGTACGTTCAACTCCAGATGATTAAAGCCTTTACCATAGATTCCTCCGGTACCAATCGAAATCATCCCTTGTGTCTGTTGAAAGGCGATACCGTCTGCATAAGTGAAGGGATCCAACCAAGCTGAGATACGGTTAATCTGGTAGGTTTGCACTCCCATCTTGAGCATGGCTTCCTTACCCCAATCTGTAGTAAATACCATTACAAACAAGGCTAATCCTGTTGCAAAAGCTAGAACTACCGGCAAGATAATCCGCCAAGATATCCCCGAAACCACTACGATACCGGCTAAAATAGCCAGAAAGACTAAGGCAGTCCCCATATCTCCTTGTAGAACCAGTAAACCTAAAACAGGGAGTGTGACTGCAACATATTGGAAGAGCAGTAACCAGTCATCCTGAAGGTTGGTCACTTCCTTACCTTGCTTAGCCCAAACACCTATTCTCGATAGAAAAAGGATGTAGGATATCTTCATGAATTCAGATGGTTGGAAAAGGGTGACTGACCCAATGCTTACCCAGTTTTTCGCTCCCGTCGAGGCTACCAGAGCAGGGGAATAGAAAACGAGAGGTAGAACCATAAGCCCCAGACCGAAAATATAGAGCCAGGGGGTTACCTTCCAAAGAAACTCTGTATTAAATAACATGACAACAAAAGCAAGTACTGAACCTAGAAAAATCCATAGTACTTGCTGAGACATGACTTGCACAAGATTCTTTGGGTAATCAAAATTTGTTGCGATAAATATCGAAACCAGGCCAACCAGTAGCAATATGAGAACTGGCAGGAGAATCGAGTAATCTATCCGACTTTCAATAGTATTTTTTGACTTAGCCATGTGTACTCCAAAATAAAGATTTAGCAAGAGTTATTATACCACTTTTTTGCCCAGACAAATGACCTGAATGTATAAAAGTTAGACAATTTTTTACGAAAAAAGCAACCACAAAAGTGATTGACTTCTTTCATTCATTAATCTTAATTTGACACGTAGCCTTTTCCTTGAGCATTGAAGTATACCCATTGCCCTGAAGGAATTTTAACCCAACGATTAATAGCCTTTTCCCCTGTATGAACATCATAGTAAGAGATTGAGCCATCAGGATTCATAGCTGTTGCACCTTTCACTTGCTTACCAGTTTGGTCAAAGTAAAGGTTTTGGCCGTTGATCGTCTGTTCACCAACAACAAGTTCACCTTTGGCATCAGCATAGTACCAGTTGTTGTCTCCAGTAGTGAAGAAGGTTGATACTAACTTATTACCAGTAGCTCCATGGTAGTATGAACGACTGCCATTCGCATTTGTTGCAAAGTCACCTTTAACCTGTTTACCATCAGTAGCAAAGAAGAGTTTTTGACCGTTAATCACTTGAGCTCCTGTAACGACATTTCCCTTATCATCAGCATAATACCATCTATCATGACCGGTAGTGAAGAAGGTTGAAACCATCTTATCACCAGTATTCCAGTGGTAGAATGAACGACTACCGTCAGTGTTCGTTACGAAGCCACCCTTAACTTGACGTCCATTAGCATCAAAGTAGAGGTGTTGACCATTGATGACCTGAGCACCTGTGACATTACGTCCATATGAGTCTGCATAGAACCAGTTGTTGTCCCCAGTAGTATAGAAGCCTGGTGTATGTGCCTTAGTCACAACACCCTTAGCATCGACATTAAAGGTTTGACCATCAACTACTAGTGATGTATCAACAAGTTTCACACCTGTGATTGCATCGTAGTATGAAGTCGTACCATCAGGATTGTTCACGAACTCACCTTTAACTTGTTTACCTGACTCATCAAAGTAGAGTTCGTCACCATTGATGGTTTGAGCACCACGAAGAACGTCACCTTCGTTATTTGCATAGTATGTGGCATCACCAACTTGGAAGAAGCGATTCTTAACTTGAACACCTTTTTCATTGAAGTAAAGGTTTTGTTTACCTACCTTAGTAAATCCAGTGGCAACATAACCCTCATCGTTGGCGTAGTACCAGTTACCATCTTGTTCAAAGAAGCCTGAGTACTTACGTTCACCTGAATCGCCACAGAAGAACATTAAATGGCCGTCTTTTGTAGGAACGAAGACACCTTTAGCTTGGTAACCATTATCATAGAAGTATTTTTCCTTACCTTCTACTTCAGTCAAACCAGTAGCCATGATACCACCCTTGAAGAAGTATTGGTAGAATTTCTCTTCCTTACCACTATCATCTTTAACGGTAACTTCTTTCCAACCAGTTTGAGTCGTCAATTTACCTGACTTACCATAAACCAATGATTGACCTTTGGCATTTTTTCTGACACCATCAGTAAACATGACACCATTTGGCAAGAAGAAATAGTTAGAACCATCGATAGTTTGTTCACCAGTTACAAGGTAACCCTTATCGTTAAAGTAGTATTGCTTACCGTTATAAGTTACAAACTGACTCTTAGCTTGAGTACCTGATGTTGTGTAATAAGTTACACCTGTACCATCATAGGCAAAACCAGTCTTAGCTTTTGTATCACCAGTCAAGGCTGCTGGGAGGAAGGTACCTTTATCGTTAACGGTGAAGTACAATTTACCATCGCTGAGAACATAGTCAGAACCACGTTTTTGGATGTTTGTACCGTTAAAGTATTTAGCTTCCCATTGTTTAATCTTCACAGATGGATCAATTGTCTTACCTGACGCTTCCATAACTTCTTTGAAGATTTCTGGATAAAGTTTTTGAAGTTTGTCGAGGAAGGCACCACCATACTGTGCTTGGAAATCATTTCCTGATGACTTGGTATTTGTCACATAAAGTTTATTAACCAAGCTAGTATCATCAAGGACCTTACCATGTGTATCAGTACGCGTAGCAGTCACTACTTCTTTACCTGGAAGGGTGTACAATTGGTCTGGAACCCAGTCAGCAATGACCTGAATACCTTGTTTGTGAAGAGCCTTGAGGGCATCACGAAGGTCTTCTTTTGAACCGTATTTATTGTTTGCTCATGGCAAAGTCGTAACGGTCTGTGAAGGCATAACCATTTTCAATAATAGAATCAAGGAAAGTGCCATCCTTAGATGAGACATATTGAGGTGCAATCTCAAATGACGTAATACCCCATGACTTGAAGAGGTCTGCGTTAGCTGCAATCAATTTGTTAGTATATTGACTATCCTCTTTGACAAAGTCTTGGAAGTTTGAGAAACCTTCGTAAATCACTTGTGCTTCAAGTGCTGCAGAAGAGCTATAAACCTTATCCCCTTCTTTGTAGGCTTTTGTTGATGGTTTGGCAAGAACGTTTTGATCGTCAGTCGCACCTACTGGTACCCAAACTGAAAGGTAACCACTCATATCAACAGTCTTAAAGCCTTTGATTTCATCAGCTGTGAAGACAAGATTTCCTTGTGCATCTGTGTATTTAACAATCTTAGTATCTGAATCATTCAATGAGGACACGATACCTTTATCCGTACCAAGCAAGAGTGGACGGTAGGCTTGATTCTTGTGGGCTGCACCCATATTTACAGTAATTGTTTCACCATCTGCTAATTTCAAATCTGGGTTATTAGCAATGAGGGTCAACATACCAGAATTACGACCGTATTTTCCACCTTCTGTATCAGTCTTAGACATCAAATCTTGACCATAACGGACAGAAACCAAAACTTCTTTATTGTCTTTAGCAGACGATACGCCATCTCCAGCAAGATTGTGGATATAAGATGTTTGTCCACCAGCTACATATTTAGGACGCGCTTTAAGAAGAGTTGTGATTTGATCAAAGTATGGTGATTTCTTAGCCATGTACTGACCATTATCAGTATACAAGTCTCCATAATAAACACGTGTTGCTGCACCCATTGTTTGAAGCATCAAAGCATAAGCTCCAGGAATATTTGAATGCGTATATTCCTTATCCACTTTCAACATATCAGCATTATAAATGTCAAAAGCTTGTTTCAATTGATCTAATGTAAAAGTAAATCCATCTGTTGTAGGATCAATTTTTTTGCTGATAATGTCTGCGATAACCGTTTGAACTTCTGAGTCGTGTGCACGAACAAAGAGGTAGGTTGCAAAACCAAGTTGATCATATGATGTAACTTCTGCACGGTTTGAGAGACCGAAATAACCACCGTTAATAAGGTCTTTCATTGAAGCATTACGTGCACCAGTACCCTTATTAGTTACTGGACGAGTCAATCCATGAACAATAGACAGACGGAGACCATTATCCATAGAAAGGGCAGCCGTGTTATGTTCATCTACATAATATGGGTCATTTTGAGACCAAGCTTCAAGAATTGAGATATTAGCAAGGGCACGTGCTTCAGACTCGTTAACCTTGTAGGCTGCCTTCATGTATGAAGACACCAATTGAAGCATATCGATGCTAACATTGTCCACGGCATCAACACGGATACCATCAAAGTGAGCATCTTTGTCCTTGTCACCAAATACGATTTGTCCCCAGTTCATGAAGTAATACAATTGGTTAAGCATTTCAGCTTGCACAATTGGGTTTGAGTTGTCGATATCGCTTGATAGCAAGAACTCATAACCAGCATCACTACCACTCTTGATCTTGTCTTTTGCCAAACGGCTTGTCGCTGTTTGATCAAGTTTACGGTAGTCTGAGTTAGCCCACTTCGTTAAATCACTATTAACAAAGAGGAGAGCTCCTTTTTGGAAGTGTTCTTTACCTGGAGATTCAGAATTAATATTCCATTTATCTTGGTCTTTAACAAAGGCCTCGATTGATTGACGCAACCAGTCTGTTGACTTATTAGCAGCAATCTTAACTTCAATCTTACGTTGGATGATTTGAGCTGCGGCATTCAAACTAGCTTGAGAATTTTCAATCGTAAAGACATCTTTTGTCTCTTCACCGTTGCTAAGTGCCTTAGTCATGTAGTTCAAGTAAGCTACTTGAGTATCCTTATCAGGCCACCAAGACATCAAAAGTGGACGGAAATCTTTTTCAGTTGACGCTTTCCAAGTTGTACCAGCTTCAAGGATTTCTTTTGGACGGTACCAACTATCTGCTGTCAAATAACCATCAACAAGTTCAAAGCTTGCTTTTGTTGAATCGTAGGCAGCATTATTTTTTGTAAAATCAGTGACTAGATTTGTTGTTTCTTGTGTGAATGAATACGTTGATGTGCTTGAAAGGGCACCATTTTCATCAAAATAAAGGACCTGACCATTTACAGTAATGGCAAAGTTTTTCTTGTGTGATCCATCTTCAAGAAGATAGTAATATTTACCATCTTTTTCTTTTTTAATATTATCGAGTGAGACAGCAGCCTTAATTTCAGCTTCAGAAAGCTCGTTAGACTTTTCAGCCGTTGGAGTAGCAAGTCCAGCATTGGTTGCCACTTCAGCTGATGTAGCTGTTTCTGGTTTAGCTGCTACTTCTGGCTTGGCAGTCGTTTCAGGTTTTGCTTCAACCTCTACTGCTGCAGCTCTGTCACTAGTTGTTCCTGAATTTGGTTGAACTGTCGTTTCAGCTGGTTTGTCAGCAGTAACTGTCGTATTGTCTGTCGTTGTGGCAGTTGCAGTACTTGCCACATCTGTTGTTGCACTAACTTCTTTCTCAACTACAGGATTTGTATTTTCCCCGACTGTAGTTGTTGAAGGTGAGGCATTGGAGTTATTTATTTCTTCTGCTGAAACAAGTGAAGATGTGGTAACACTAGCACCAACAATGGTAGCCAGGGCTGCTGAAGCAACCACTAAAGTAACCCATTGCTTCTTCACTTTGTGCAGTTTATAGCGTACTTTATTTTCCATATTCAATTTTTCCCCATATATTTTTTGTCTTAAAATCTACACCTTAAAGACTTACTTATTATATCATTTTTTAGCGCCAAAGAAACTTGATAGATCTTATTTTAATGTGTTTTTTACCATCTTAATGATAAATTAAATGATTGTCATGTAAACGAATTGGAAGGGGATTTCCAAAAGGTTTTCCTGATATAAAATAGACATGAAAAAAGAGAACCGAAGTTCTCCTTTTTATTTTATTCTATTAGTTTAACACTCTAGGTGGGTAAGCAATACCAGTCTTATCAAAGTAAACGTAGATTCCTGGTTGGATTTCTATCCATGTGCTGATGGCTTTCTTACCACTATCACCATAGTAATAGCTAATACGACCATTGCCAGCAGTTACCGTTTGTCCTTTTACTTGTTTACCATCTTTAGCGAAGTAATAGGTATCAGCACCGATTTTAACTTCACCAGTTACTGTCTTACCATTAGAACCAATATAATACCAATTGTTATCACCTGTTGTGAAGAATTCATTAGTCAAACGTTCACCTGTTGCAGCATCGTACTTGCTATAGGTACCATCTGCATTCTTAACAACGCCACCTTTAACTTGGCTTCCATCTTCTTTAAAGTAGAGGTGTTGTCCATTGATAACTTGAGCACCTGTAACAGTCTTACCGTCAGCGCCTGCATAGTACCATACATTTCCATCAGTTGTGAAGAATTCGTTAGTAACTAATTCTCCAGAACCTTCTTTGTACTTACTATAAGTACCATCTGCATTCTTAACAACGCCACCTTTAACTTGACTTCCATCTTCATTAAAGTAAAGTTTTTGACCATTGATAACTTGAGCACCTGTAGCGGCAACACCATTTTCATCGAAGTGGTACCATTTACCATCGATGTTCCTCCAAGTGTTCTTGATAGCATTACCAGTATGAGCTTCGAAGTAATAAGTCTTACCTTTATAGGTTGCTAACTTATCTTTAGTTTGGAAACCATCTTCACCAAAGTATTGTGTGGAACCATCGATAACAGTAAGACCTTTAGCCATGACACCTTCATTAGTGAAGTAACGGAATTTCACAACCTTAGATTCATTACCATCTTTATCAGTTTCAGTTACATCAAATTTAGTGTAACCACCCTGTACATTTGACCTTTATAGTTATAAAGGTAAGTATTACCGTTAGCATCAACATAGAAGGCATTGCTCAACATGATACCATTTGGCAAGAAACGATAAACATCTTTACCATTTGGTGAGTATTCACCATTTGTAACCATGTGACCACGTGCATCAAAGTAATAGGTATTTCCATTGAAAGTAACAAAGGCAGATTTAGCTTGATTACCACTTGTACCGAAGTAAGTGATTCCCTTACCATCATTTGAGAACCCAGTAACAGCCTTTTCATTTCCTGTCAATTGAAGAGGAATGAAGTTACCTTCTTTAGTGACAGTGAAATATTTACCAGTTGCTTCATCGCTAAGTACATAGCCAACACCGCGGTCAAGAACGTTTGTTCCGTTGAAGTATTTAGCCTTCCATTGTTTCAATTTAACAGAATCATCAATTGGTTTACCAGTTGAGATCATGTTTTCCGTGAACATTTTAGGGTACTTAGCTTTAAGTTCAGCTAAGAATTCGCCACCATATTGAGCTTGGTAATCCCTACCTGATGACTTAGAGTTAGCTACATAAAGTGAGTGATCAATGATAGCATCTGCAATCTTACGTCCTGCACCGTCAGTACGAGTCGCTGTTACGACTTCTTTACCTGGCAATTGGTAAATTTGGTCTGGAACCCAGTCAGCGATTGCTTGGATACCCGCTTTGTGAAGGGCTTTAAGAGCATCACGAAGATCTTCTTTAGAACCATATTTATTGTTCTTACTCATGGCAAGATCATAACGATCTGCAAAGGCATAACCATTTTGGATAACTGAGTCAAGGAAGGTACCGTCATCGGCAGATACAAATTGTGGTGCCATTTCAAATGATGTTACGCCCCATGATTTGAACAAATCAACATTTTCAGCAATCTTACGGTTAGTATAGACTGAAGGATCTGAACCATCCGGGATAGTTTGGAAGTTTGAGAATCCTTCGTAGATCAATTGTGAATCATAAGCCTCAGTCGCTTTAAGGGTCAATTCGCCTTCTTTTTAGCTTCTGTTGAAGGTGCTACACGGATATCTTGATCATCTGAAGCTCCGACTGGAACCCAAACTGCTACGAAACCTGACATATCAAATGTTTCATAACCCTTGATGTCATTAGCGCCGAAAGTCAAGACACCATTGCTGTCTGTTTCTTTCACGTAACCTGCTGCGATTGCCTCTGCATCAGATGTAAAGTTCTTGATACCATCAGCTGTACCAACAATCAAAGCACGGTATTTCTGGTTGGCATGGATTTTACCCATTTCAACATTAAGTTTAGCTGACTCATGCAAAGTCAATTTTGGATTATTCACTACAAGAGTTACCTGACCAGAGGTACGGCTGTATTTAGAACCTTCTGTATCGTCAGCTGTCATGATGTCTTTACCATAACGTACTGAAGTGTAGACTTCACTTGTGCGGTAAAGTTCAACATCTGAATTGTCCATCTTACCATCAGTTGGCAACCAGTATGAACGTTGCGCTTGTCCACCAGATACATACTTGATACGGTTCTTCATCAAGTTAACGATGGTGTCGTGATATGGTGATTTAGTTTCCATATAGTGACCGTCATCTGTATAAAGGTCTCCATAGTAGACACGAGTGATCGTTTCCATGTTCTGCAACATTACAGCATAAGCTGCAGGGATGTTATTCAAGGTATATTTCTTATTGCTGCTGAGCATGTCTTTGTTGTAAATTTCAAATGCTTGCTTCATTTCAGAATCAGAGATAGTGAAACCATCTGATTTTTTATTGATTTCTTTCTTAATGATTTCAGCAATAATATCTTGAACGTTGTTATCATGGGCACGGATAAAGACGTAGTTTCCTGACGCGTCTCCGTATTTCTCATTGTATTTACCAATTGTAGACTGTTTAGCTGTACCGTCTTCGTTGTAGGCAGTGCTTCCATCTTTGTTAATCCAGTCAGTCTTAAAATCGCGTTGAGTCGTATTGAAAGTATTGTTATACAAAGGACTTACAGCTGGTGTACGATCCTTAATTGGTTTAGCCAATGAGAAAAGGAGGGCCAAACGTTGTTTATTTTCCATGGCAAGCGCAGCACCATCAGTCTTGTCATTGTAATGGTTGTCGTTAAGACTCCACGCTTCAAGAACTGAGATATGAGCAAGAGCTTGCGCCTCAGATTTATTTACACCATAGTACTCACGGAAATAGTTTGTGTAGAGTTGAAGCATGTCAGCATTGACATTATCTACCGCATCGACACGGATACCATCGAAGTTAGCATCCTTGTCACCCATAACAATTGAACCCCAGTTCATAAGGTAGTGAATTTGGTTCAATTGTTCCGCTTGAACAACTGGGTTAGATAAGTCTACGTCATTAGCAAGCAAGAAGTCGAAGCCACCCATGTGGTTTGGGTCAGACTGCTCATCAAGAACTGACTTATTAATCGTACCAGTCTGGTTAGTAGCCGTACGGTTCAAAAGACGATAGTTAGAATTTGCCCATGGTGTACGTGAGTCATTCACATAAAGAAGGGCTCCACCTTGAAGGTGATCCTCTCCTCCACCTTTTGAATAGTTTTCAGTTTCTTTGTTCCACTGTGGTTGTGTCTTAACAAAGGCAGAGATAGTTTCACGCAACCATTGTGTTGATTTTTCAGCCTGAATCTTTTGTTCAATCTTAACTTGGATATCCTTAGCAGCACGATTTAAGTCTGCTTGCTTATCTGTGCTTGTGTACTTAGCCTCCAAGTTGAAGACTTTAGACATGTAGTTCAAGTAATTAACTTGCGTATCTACATTTGGCCACCAAGCCATCAAAAGTGGACGGAAATCTTCTGCAGTTGATGCTTGCCAAGTCACACCATCTTTGATGATAGAAACTGGACGGTACCAGCTATCAGCAGTCAAATAACCATTAATCAATTCAAAACTTGCTTCAGATGAATCGTAGGCACGGTTATTGATTGAGAAACCATCAACAATATTTGTTGTTCCAGGTGTGAAAGAGTGTGTTGATGAACTTGTAAGGGCGCCATCTTTGCCGAAGTAAAGCAATTGACCATTTACAGTAATGGCAAAGTTTTCTTTGTGTGAACCATCTTCATTAACATAGTAATATTTACCATCAGTGTATTTGATGTTTTTCAAAGAAAGTGCTGCTTCCACTTCTGAATCTTTCAAAGCAGCTTGAGGAGCTTTAACTTCTGTGTTTACAACTTCAGCCTTCACTGTTGCTGGTTGTTCTTCTGCTTTTTCAGTTGTAACAGCTGGTGCATCTGTTGTCACAACTGCTTCTTTATTTGGAACAGCTGCCACCGCTACATCAGAAGTTGTTGCTGTTGTAGCTGCTTCAGCTGTTGCTTGTGTGTTCGTTGTAGTTGCTGTTTCGACGGCATTTGTTTCTTTAGCAGGCGTTAAAACATCTGCTTCTTTTGTATTTGTACGTTTATCGACTTCTTTGGTTGCTTCTGTAGAAGTAACTAAATCGGCTGTTGTATCTAAATTTGGTTGAGTTACTATCTTATCTTGAGTTTCATCCGCTGAAACTGAAGATGTTGTTGCAGACAATCCTCCTACGACAGTAGCAAGTGCTGCAGAGGCAACTGCAATTGTGACCCATTGCTTCTTAACTTTATGAAGCTTATAGTGTATCTTATTTTCCATTATAATTTTTCCCCGTGATTTTATTTGTCAAAATCAGACTGAAATCTATCCGATTTCAAACAATTACATTATATCATTATTTTCTAACTATTTCTCGAATTAATTGTTTTTTTATAAAATTATATGTAACATAACAGCACATTAGAAAAGGTTTTTGTAACACACCTATTTCATAGGCTTTTCAATTCTCATTTTCATATCATTTGATAAGTAAAACTATTTTTCTATAAAAAGCCACTAAAAGCCCTTGATACAATGGCTTTTACAACGATTCTGACTCAAAAATTGATATTTGTCAGATTTTTTTTCTTTAAGGAGCAAAAAAAGGCAAAAATTTCTTTAAACGATTCTCGTTTTCAAGAAATTTCACCTATAAATTCATGTCAAATCATATCGTTTTTTTCACTTAATCTCTCAGATTAAGATTAGATTGATTGATTATTTATCAAAATCAGCATAACCATTTTCATCGAAGAAGACAGTCTTACCGTCTTGGAAAGTGATCCATGTGTTTGTCACACGTTCTCCAAGAACTGATTCGTAGTATTCCACTCCTTTTGGTGTGCTGATTGGGCTACCTTTAACTTGACGTCCCAAATGATCAAAGTAATACTCTTTACCATCGATATTTTGGCGTCCTGTTACAGCCTTACCATCTTTGAAGTAGTACCAAACATTGTTACCAGTTGTCAAGAAACGGTTATTGAGACGCTCACCTGAATCTTTATCATAGTAAGAAAGTGAACCATCAGCATTCTTAACAAAGTCACCTTTAACTTGGCTACCATCTTCTTTGAAGTAATAGTTTTTACCGCCAATGCTATAGGCACCTGTCACGATTTCACCATTATCTTTGGCATAGTACCATGTCTTACCACCATCAAGAGTGAAGAAATCAGATTTGACTTGGCTTCCATCAGCATTGAAGTAATAGTTAAGGTGGTCAATTGTTTGACGACCTGTGGCGAGGTTACCATCCTTATCAGCATGGTACCATTTGCCGTTTACTTCGAAGAACTTGTCTTTAACCTTGTAACCATTATCTACAGTGTAGTAGCTAATCTTGCCATTTTCAGTAACAAATTCACCTTTAACTTGGGCACCATTTGCACGGAAGTAGTATTCGTGACCATCCAAAGTAAGAGCACCTGTCACATTTTTACCAGCTGCATCACGGTAGAACCATGTTGAGCCATCTGTTGTGTAGAATTCACCCTTCTTAGCTTGTGCATAGCCTTGATCGTTGAATTCATACCAGATACCATCGATTTCTGCCCAACGATTTGTGTAGGCATTACCTGAATTTTTATCAAAGAAGTAGAGTTTTCCGTCTGGAGTCACATACTTAGTACCTTTAGCTTGGAAGCCATTTTCATCAAAGTATTGCAATCCTCCACCAGCATGAGTCAAGCCAACAGCCATTTCTCCAGTTGGTGAGAAATAACGGAATTTAGCTTCTGTTTCTGAAGTACCTTCTTTCGGTACATCGAATACAAAGTAACCATCTTTGTATTGCTCACCAAAGCTACCAAAGTAATAATATTTACCATCTTGTTGATAAATAGAATCACGAAGCTGTACACCATTTGGCAAGAAGAAATAAGTCTTACCATCGATATCTTGACGACCAGTTAACATATAACCTTCTTTATCGAAGTAATAGTAATTTCCAGCATATTTAATGAAAGCATTCTTAGCTTGGAAACCACTATTATCAAAGTAGGCCATACCCTTACCATCATAGTAGAAACCTGTCTTACCACCTTGATCTGTCAAAGGTTTTGGCAAGAAGATGCCATTCTCAGTAACTTGATAGTAGCGACCAGTAGCATCGTTACTGAGAACATAACGATTACCACGACCAAGGATATTAGTACCATTCATGTACTTAGCAGACCATTGCTTGATTTTAACAGATGGATCAATCTTCTTACCAGTTGATATCATCACATCTTCAAACAACTGTGGATATTTCTTTTGGAGCTCATCAAGGAACTCACCACCATATTGAGCTTGGAAGTCCTTACCTGATGATTTAGAATTTGCAACATATAAAGTGTTATTGATATAAGCATTGGCCTTTGGGAGTACCATAACTATTTGCACGTGTTGCTGTTACAACTTCTTGTCCTGGCAATTGGTAAAGTTGATCTGGTACCCAGTCAGCAATTGCTTGAATACCTTGCTTGTGAAGGGCTTTAAGTGCATCACGAAGATCTTCTTTAGAACCATATTTGTTATTCTTACTCATGGCAAGGTCATATCGGTCAGTAAAGGCATAGCCATTTTGGATAACAGAATCAAGGAAGGTACGGTCATCAGCCGATACAAATTGAGGAGCCATCTCGAATGATGTGATTCCCCATGACTTGAAGAGTTCTGCATTTTCTGCAATCAATTTATTAGTATATTGGCTATCTTTTTCAACAAAATCTTGGAAGTTTGAGAAACCTTCATAGATAACTTGTGAGTCCAATGCTTCAGTAGCAGAAAATGTCTTGTCAAGTTTCTTATCTGAACCTTTAACACGGATATCTTGGTTATCAGGCGCACCTACTGGTACCCAAACACCAAGATAACCTCTCATATCAACAGTTCGATACCCCTTGATTTCATCTCCACTGAAAGACAAGTTTCCTTCAGCATCAGTGTATTTAATTTTTCCAGCTGCTGCTGCATCATTTTCGTAAGTGACAATTCCCTTATCAGTACCAAGAAGTAATGGACGGTAGGCTTGGTTAGCATGAAGTTTACCCATGTTAACTTTCAAAGTACCATCACCCAATGAGAAATCCTGATTATTGGCAATAAGGGTCAACATACCAGAATGTTTACTTGTTTCTGCTACACCCGTAGTTTGGTCAGCAGTCATAATATCTTTACCGTAACGAACAGATGACAAGATTTCTTTTCCATTGAACGTGTCGACTTTCATCGATTGTCCACCTGAAACATATTTCATACGGTTCTTCAAGAGTGTTGTGATAGCATCATAGTAAGGAGACTTGGTAGCCATATATTGGCCGTTATCCGTATAAAGATCTCCATAATAAACACGAGTTACCTGCTCCATATTTTGAAGAATCAAAGCATAGGCAGCTGGAATATTGTTAATAGTATAACGTTTTTCTGCCTTCTTCATATCTTCATTATAGATTTCAAAGGCACGTTTCAATTCAGCATCAGTCATGGTATAACCATCTGATTTTGGATTGATTTCTTTTTGAACAATATCACGAATGATATCTTGAACAAGGTTATCATGAGCACGTGCAAAGATATAGTTAGCTTGTGTATCTCCATACTTACTATTATTTGTACGGTCTGTCAAACTGCTAGTAATCAAATCTTTCAATGAAGAGCCCGATCCATAAAGTGCACCCATAATTGCATAACGAAGGTTATTATCCATGGCAAGGGCTGCACCATCATGTTTGATTATAAGCATTATCATTTAAATCCCAAGCTTCAAGGATAGAAATGTGAGCGAGTGCATTGGCTTCAGATTTATCCACACCAAAGGCTGCTCGGAAGTAGTTTGTATAAACTTGGAGAAGGTCAGCATCGACATTGTCAACTGCATCAACACGGATACCATCAAAGTTAGCATCCTTATCACCCATAACAATTGATCCCCAGTTCACAAGATAGTGAATTTGGTTCAACTGCTCAGCTTGCACAACTGGGATTTGAGTTATCAACGTCATTGGCAAGTAGGAATTCATAACCACCCAAGTATCTTCCTGTACCATTTAGAGAACCATCTTGGTTACTTGGTGTACGGTTAAGCAAACGGTAATCAGAATTTGCCCAAGGTGTCTTGTCATTATTGACATAAAGAAGAGCTCCCCCTTGAAGGTGGTCAGCAAGGGTATAGTTTTCAGTTGTAGTATTCCACTGGTCTTGTTCTTTTACAAAAGACTCAATTGCTTGACGAAGCCATTCAGTTGATTTTTTAGCTGAAATTTCTTGTTCAATCTTAATTTGAATTGTCTTAGCAGCTGCATTCAATTCAGATTGACTTTGGCTGGTTGAATAAGTTGCGTTAAGGTTAAAGTGTTTAGAGAAAGTATTGAGGTAGGCAACTTGTGTATCTACATCAGGCCACCATGCCATCAAAAGTGGACGAAAGTCTTTCTCAGTTGATACACGCCATTTTTCACCATTTTCCAAAATAGTGACTGGACGATACCAGCTGTTTGGTGTCAAATAACCATCTACCAACTCAAAGCTTTCTTTCTTAGAATCGTAAGCACGGTTATGTGAAGAGAAAGCATCAACTAGATTAGTTGTACCTGGTGTGAACGAGTGTGTTGATGTGCTTGTCAAAGCACCATCTTTACCAAAGTAAAGCAACTGGCCATTAACTGAAACAGCAAAGTTTGTTTTGTATGAACCATCTTCTTTGACATAATAGTATTTACCATCAACTTGTTTGATGTTGTCCAAAGAGAGTGCTGCTGTTTCTTCTTTTTCAGTAACACCAGATTTTGGTTTTTCAGCTACTGTAAGCGTTGTATCTGTCGCTGCTGCAGCTGGTGCTTTCTGTTGTCGCACCATTTGCTACTGCTGCACGATCAGTTGTTGCTGGTGCCACCGTATTAGCACTTGTATCTGCTGCAGTGGTTACTGCCGCAGGAGTTTCGACCGTTGCAGTATCAGCAGCCTTGTCAGTTGTTGTTGCTGTCGCATCTGTCGTAGCAGTTGCTGCAGGAGCGGCTACTTCATGCGTTTCAACGACAACATCGCTTTCAGCTGTCGTAGAGGCAACTGGTTTGAGTTGTTTCATCGGCTGAAACCTTTTGATTGGCAACTGTAGCACCACCTACGATAGAGGCAAGTGCTGCCGAAGTGACGGCAATCGTCACCCACTGCTTCTTAACTTTGTGAAGCTTATAATGTACCTTTTTTCCCATTTTAGGTCCTCTTTTCATTTTCCTAGTTTGAATGAAAATCTACATAATTCAAACAATTTCATTATAGCATATTTTTTTCAGCCATTTCGAGTCTTTATCAAGTCATTTCAATTTTTAATCATAATGTAAATTGAAAAACATTTTGACAATCATTAAAAACTACCGAATGTCGAAAACGGTAGTCTTTTTCTATTTTTTAGGAAAATTTTTAGAAGTAATCGAGAGGTAAATAAGCTATCTCTATTCAATCAGTTAGCGATTTTCAAGTCAGCTATTAAGCAAAAACGACGTGATGTTGGACCCTGTAGCTGACTAAAAAGAGCAAGGTTTCTGTCACCAATTTTGCCAGAACCAGGCCTAAACCAATAGCAACTAGACTACTAAGTAAGAAATAGTTACAGGCCAGGAGGACCAGGACCAACATAAAGTAACGAACACTCGATCTAAAGAGGGAGCTTGTCGGATTAAAGACCACATTAGCGTTCAGTAGACACTGGCTGGAAGCCGAAATCACACGAGCTAGCACGACCGAAAGGAGCAGATTCTTCGTCAAGGCAAAGAGCACAAATAAGGCTGTTGCATCAATGACTGAGGCCAAAACAGCCGTGCCAGAGAACTTTAAAAAAGGGCTGTAAATACGGATGGAATCACGAATGGGGCGAAAGTGCGAGCTTTTATTTTCCTCCAGATAAACGGTCTCAATAGGGACTTCAGAGATTTGATGGCCTGACTTTTTGGCTTCAAGCAACATATTAAACTCGTACTCAAAACGATTGCCATCCAGATTAAGAAGCCAGGGAATCAGATCGGTGGACATGCCTCGAAGACCCGTCTGAGTATCTGTCACCTTTTGCCCAGTTACTAGACGGAAAAGTCCAGCAGTCACCTTATTTCCAAAGCGGCTACGTGCTGGCACCTTACCAACAAAGGTACGCGCACCCAAGACAAGATGACTTGGATTTTCCTCGATTGCCTTGGCCACACGGACAATATCTTTAATCAGATGTTGACCGTCACTGTCAACTGTGACAATAGGTTGCGCCGAAAGGTGCTGACCGACTACTTCTTCTTGAATGTGAGCAAAGGCAGTTTTGAGAGCAGCTCCTTTTCCTTTATTGATAGGATGGGTAAGGACAGTCGCTCCAATAAAAGCCGTTTCGTCGTAATAGTCGTTATAGCCTGGGCCACTCCCATCATTAACAACTATAATACGGGCTTTAGGGAGTTTTATGGTAATATCTTGAACCACCTGAATCAGGCGTTTGTCTGGTTCATAAGCTGGAATAATAATATACATAGGCACTTCCTTTCTGTTTCATCCTATGACTCTTTAGTGACCTCCGCCAAAGCCACCTGGTTGCCCACCACCTTGGGGACCACCGCCACCTTGAGGGCCACCACCGCCAGGCATCGAGTTTTCAATCTTAGTTTGTTTCTCACCATTGATAGTAATGTCACCACCGGTATAGGTCGCTGAACCATCGAAGTCAAAGCCAGACTGACCAGTCAGATTGATCGTTCCACCCGATACAATAATATCGCCGTTAGAATCGATTGGGTCGGTATCGCCCTGGCCAACCTCAACATTTAGGGTTCCACCGGTCATCTTGAAGAAAATCTCACTTTGACTGGCATTAGCATTGGCCGCATTAACACCATCATCCGTCGCATAGACATCGATGTTTCCACCATTGATGGTCACAGATTTACCTTCGATACCTTCAGTTGATTTTTCAACCTTGTAAGTACCACTATCAATAATAAGGTCACCAGAAGCATGGATACCGTCATCACCAGCCTTAATGGTCATGGTGTTGTCAGACAGATACATGGTACCTACTGAGGTGTCGTCATCATTATCGACCTTAACAGCATCTTCTTCAGCCTCAATGGTCATAGTTGTTCCTGTGATGTTGAGTTCATCGTTGACATTGAAGGCATCACCGACTGAGGAAATCTTATAGGTACCGCCAGTCATATGAAGGCTGTCATTGGCTTTAATACCGTTGTTTTTCTTGGCATCAATGTTTAGGGTACCTGTACCGTTAATGGTCAAATCTCCTTTAGAGAAAATCACAGCATCCGCATCTTCATCACTATTAGAACTTGAATCAGAAAGTGTGTTTGTAGTGCCATCTTTAAGTGTCAGATAGACATGACCAGCTTTTGTGGTATTGATTGCTGCATTTGTATTTGTCATGGTAACGCCATCTAAAACAATATGGACATAGTCTGAATCACCAGCGTCTACCTTGATTGCACACCGTCGGATTTTCCTGAAATGACGTAGGTCCCAGCTTTGGAGATGGTTACAGTTGAACCTGATAGGGCTGCACCATCACCTGAAACATCCGCAGATGAGCCTGATAACTTAATCTTAGTAGCTGAACTTTCATTATAAGAGGTATCAGAATCTTTAGAAGTAAAATAGTTGCTGTTGTTCTTATTTGTTTTCTTACTGGTCGTTGCTGTTACAGCACTTGTTTTGGAACTTGTAGTCGTCCCAGTTGACTGACTGCTTGATTGGCTACAAGCTGTCATGACTGTTAGGGCAGTCGCACAGGTTAATAAAGTCGTCCATTTTTTAAGTTTTTTTGATTTCATATTTTTTCCTCTCGGGTTCGTTTGGATGATTACAGTTTACGGGACTTACCTAAAACATTTCTAAAGGTTAACTAAAACTTATCTTAAGTTAAGTTTGGTGAAAGTTTGGCTTAGGAAAACTTTCAGAAAAGTCCCATAGACTAGTAGGCAAGCAAATGAATACTTTATATAGTAGTACTTTTGCTCTCAACTTAATTTTCTACAAAAAAAAGCCAAATCTTGAAGTGAGGGCTTTGTATCTTATCTAAGTGAACTCGCCTACAACTCGGGGGAAAAGATGGGACCTGCTTGGAATTAAACTCCTACGACTGGTCCCCCTATTTTCCTGGGAGTTGCTTTACGGCTTGGTATCTTATCTATAAAAGGAGTTTTTTCATGGTTAAACAATTGGAAACACGTTTTAAACGTATTGAAACAAAATATGTGGTCTCAAAGGAAAATCTTGAAGACCTGCTCACTGATCTTAAGGAGTATTTGGTAGAGGATGATTATCCGACATCTACCATTTCAAATATTTACTTTGATACGGATAATTTTGACGTCATCCAAGATGCCTTAGATGGTAATCACCGTCAAGAGAAAATCCGCATGCGTACCTACCTAGCCAATCCCAAAATTGATAGTAAGGTCTTTTTAGAAGTTAAAGCCAAAGATGAGGAAGGAATTGGTCATAAATTTCGTCTCGTTTCAACTCCGCTTGCCATCACTAACTTGATGACAGATGGTAAGAATCATGGTCAAATCACTGACCGACAGCTCTTACAGGATATCCACCACTTACGTCAACGCTATGATGAGGGGCTCAAACCTCGTATGTATATCTACTACGACCGTTTTTCGATGAAAGAAAAAGAGACTATCGAAGGTTACGCCTACAATAAAGTTCGTGTTACCCTTGACCAAAATTTGACTTACCGTGATGAAGACGTCAGTCTCTTTAAGGGAAATCATGGTTTTCCCCTTCTTGATGAAGATACGATTATCATGGAAATCAAGGCACCTGGCAAAAAGCCTGACTGGCTTCAAGCTATCTTAGACAAACATGGTTTGGAAGAGCAGAAATTCTCAAAATACAGCTGTGCCTACCATAAATCTCAAGGTCTAGACTACGGACCACGTCCAGCACAAGAAAAAGGAGCTGCCGCCTATGTCTAATCTCTTCAATTCTATCTTTAATGATGCGACCGCAACCGCTAGTCCCCTTCAACTCATGCTGGCCTTACTGGTCAGCCTTGTTTTAGGATTGGCTCTAACCTGGACTTACAAATACCGGACCCTCTACACCAGAGAATTTGTCATCAGTTTGACCCTACTTCCATGTTTGATGACCCTGGTTATCTTCCTTGTCAATGGGAGTTTGGGGACCTCTATTGCCGTTGCTGGGACCTTTAGTCTCATTCGTTTTCGTTCAGCGACTAGTGGTTCCAGAGAGCTAATCGCCGTCTTTATGGCCATGATTATTGGTCTGGCATCTGGGACAGGCTATCTCTTACTAGCCGTCCTCTTTACTATCTTCCTTTTAGCTGTTTGGCTTCTTTTGGAAAATCGTCAAAGTCGTACCGACAACCAACGTCGTAGGCTCCTGACCATTAATGTCTCACATCAGGACATGATTGACCAAAAAATCACTAAAACCTTGCTCAATTTCACAAGTGAATGCGACCTGATTTCCCTTAACACCACAGGTGGAGGCGAAAGCATACAACTGGTCTATGAAGTGGACTTGAATCCCCAAGTGGATGACTTCCAATTGACCAATCACCTTATCTCTAGTATTGAAAATTGTGACCTTTCCCTAACCAAAAAAGCTAAAAAGAAAAAGAATTTGTAAGACAAAAAGACATCTCCGACTTATTTCGGAGATGTCTTTGCATGTTTTGAGGTTAGTGTTTTCACTTAGCTGTCCCCCCCACTTTTAACGGCCTAGTATGGCAGTCTAGCTTATCGATGAAAATCAAAATACTTTCTAATCATCTTCATCTTGGATAACCTTACCATCTTGTATGTTAAAGGTATAGCCAATATATTCGGAATTGTCATAATAAGCGGAATTTTCTTTATCAGTTGTGAAATAATAAAATTCGTACTCTCCGTCTGGTAGCTTGCTAGCATCCAGTTTCTTCGCTGCCTCTTCTAAATCTTTCTTACTAGTATTTTCTGTATCACTTACTCTTATTGACATAGTAACAAGGTCTTCATCAATCATTGTTTGATAAGGAATTTGATAATAGCCATAAAAATCATGCTTGCCATTTTTACGGTTTTCTTTGGCTATGCGCACCAAATTATCAGAAGCCTCTTGATCTATCAGTGTATTATCTTTGAAAGAGAAATCTTCGATATCAAGGCCTAAAGATTGTTTTTTAAGCTCCTTAAAGAGTTTTTGTTCTTCTTTTTTTACAGATTTTTGTTGTAAATAGGTTTCCGAGTAAAGGCTAGGAGTCTCATATTCCTCACGAACAACTGTCCAGTCCAGTTGAAATGTAATTTTTCCATCTAATACTATGGGTTGATTATCGTAGGTTTCCTCTGAATAGGTATAATAGACATAAATGCCTGAACTATCTAGAATCACCTTTTTGATATGCTTAACTTCAACCTTTCCTTTAAAACCATTATGAGCCAAGATTTTTTGCGTTTTTTCCCTGGCTTTTGAGTAAGTAATCGGAAGTATCACTGTGCAACGAACTAAAAGAATAGAACAGAGGAGGAGAATAGCTAAGCAAGAAAGCTTTAAAATATTAGGAGTATTTTTCTTCATAGGACATCCTTCCTTTCCTCAATGATTTGTATAAATAAGCACACCAAATCCTTCAAATAAAACGAGCTTTCTTCACTCCTATTATAGCATTTTAAAGCGCTTTCTTATGCTGGTTAGAAGGCAGAAGATTAGGATTTCTCCAGCAAAAAAGCCTGAATCACTTCAGGCTTTTCGTTTTAGTCTCAATCAGTTGATATAATCCTCAATAATCCGTTACTTCTTTTCGGTCATGGACATTGCTTTGTTTGCCTTGACGGGCTTTAAGTACGGCTTCAACGTCTTCAGGGCTGACCCCTGTTTCAACGAGCATGACTGCTAGGTGATAGAGAACGTCTGCTGTCTCGTTGGCAATTTCTTCTTTATCAGCATTTTTGGCTCCAATCACAACTTCTGTTGCTTCTTCGCCAACCTTTTTAAGAATCTTGTCTAGCCCCTTGTCAAAAAGGTAATTGGTATAAGACCCTTCTTTGGGATTTTTTTTACGATCTAAGGCTTCCTTATAAAGTGTTTCTAACATAGCTACTCCTATCTATCTTGATTGTCATCATATATATCCGTAAAGAAACAGCTGTAGGCTCCTGTATGGCAGGCTGCTCCTTCTTGTTTCCACAGCGATAAGCAGGGTGTCCTGATCACAATCTGTCTTGATGCTTTTGACATGTTGGAAATGACCAGATGTAGCTCCCTTATGCCAAAGCTCATTTCTAGAACGGCTCCAGTAATGCATTTGTTTGGTCTCAAGGGTTAACTGATAGGACAGCTCATTCATATAGGCCAACATGAGCACCTGTCCCGTCTTGTAATCTGTCACAATGACTGGTACCAGTCCGCCTTGTTTGTCAAAATCAAGTTTAACCTCTGTCATTGTCTCACCTCAATTCCTGCATTTGCCAAGACTTGTTTGGTTTCGCCTATATTTCACCTCACCAAAGTGGAAGATAGAGGCTGCCAGAGCACCCGTCGCTGTTGTCTTTTCAAAGACCTCTACAATGTCCTCAATATTTCCTGCACCACCAGAGGCAATGATCGGAACATCGACGACTTCCGCTACACGATTGAGCATTTCCAAATCAAAACCAGACTTAGTGCCGTCCTTGTCCATGCTGGTTAAGAGAATTTCTCCAGCCCCCAAAGCGACGACTTCTTGAGCCCATTGGATGAGGTCTCTACCTGTATCCTTACGGCCTCCCGCCACAAAGACATGCCAGCTCCCATCAGCCATCTTTTTGGCATCAATCGCAGCCACTACACACTGATTCCCAAATTTTTGAGCACAATCAGCGATTAGTTGTGGATTGGCAAGGGCTGAGGAATTGACGGCAACCTTGTCAGCACCGGCTTTGAGCATCTTGTTCATGTCTTCAACTGAACGGATACCACCACCAACTGTGAAGGGGATAAAGACCTGATCGGCAACACGACGCACCATGTCAACCGTTGTTTCACGATTGTCTGAAGTCGCTGTGATGTCCAAGAAAACAAGTTCATCACAACCAGCCTCATAATAAGCACGCGCAGAATCAACAGGGTCTCCAACATCTGTCAGATTCACAAAATTAACCCCCTTAACGACACGACCATCCTTGACATCCAAGCAAGGAATAATACGTTTTTTAAGCATATTAACCTCCGAAAGCCTTGAGCTGGTCTAAGGTGATATTGCCGTTATAGTAGGCTTTGCCGACAATGGTTCCTGCCACACCAATCTCTTTCTAGGTGATCTAAGTCAGCTACTTCTGCAATCCCACCTGAAGCAATGACTTTGGCGGTTGTGAGTTCAGATACCAAACGTTTGTAGTGATCAAGATTGGGTCCTGTCAGTGTGCCATCTCGATCAACATCTGTATAGACAAAGAGGGTTACGCCCATCTTTTCCATTTCCTTGGCCAAGGTGATGTAGTCCACATTGCTTGTTTCCAACCAACCTTCGGTAGCGACAAACCCTGCCTTGGCATCAATACCTACGACAATTTTATCGGCACCAAATTCCTCTAAAGCTGCTCGAACGAAGTCAGGATTTTTAACGGCCATTGAACCGATAATGATACGGTCGATGCCAACTTCCAAATAGTCACGAATCTGCTCCAAGGTACGGATACCGCCACCAACTTCGATGCCAAGTCCAGAAACCTTCTTGACCTCTGCAATCAAGTCACGGTTAGTGGCACGACCATCAAGGGCACCGTCCAAGTCGACGACATGAATAAATTGAATGCCCGCATCCTTAAAGGTCTTTGCCTGCTCAATAACATCTGGATTGACAACGGTCTGTTGGTTGAAATCTCCTTTAAAGAGACGAACAGCCTGTCCATCCTTAATATCAATTGCTGGTAGAATTTGCATCTCCCCTACCATCCTTTCTAACTAAAAAGTCTTTGCTCTCACTAGCTTCTAGGCTTTACATAAACCCTGCAAACTTTTCAAGAATACCTAAGCCAATATCCCCTGATTTTTCAGGATGAAATTGGGCCCCATAAACATTGTCTTTATGAATCATGGCTGGTACCTCAATACTATAATCTGCGGTAACATCAATGTATTGGCTAGGGACATCTGTGAAATAACTGTGAACGAAGTAGACGGCTTGGCCATCTAAACCATCTGTCAAAGGGCTGGCTTGCTTAACAGCCAAATCATTCCACCCCATATGTGGGACAGGTTGCTCCTTGCTGGCTGGAATAGGACGGCAGACACCTGGAATAAAGCCAAGACCATCTGTTTCTTCATGTTCCAGTCCTTTTTCTGTTAAAATCTGCATGCCTAAACAAATTCCCAAAAGGGGAACTCCCTGTGCGACGGCCTCTTTGATAACAGCTACCAAGCCTCTTCGCTCAAGCTCTGCCATAGCCGTTGGATAAGCACCTACACCAGGTAAAATCAACCCATCTGCAGCTAGGATTTTTTCTTTGTCAGCAGACAATTCTGCAGTCACACCGATTTTTTCAAGGGCACGTAGAACATTTGCGGTATTCCCCGCATCGTAATCAATGACGATAATCATAGCATCCCCTTTGTCGAGTTTACGCCGTGAATATCAGGATTGACTGTGATTGCCTCACGCAAGGCACGTCCTGTTGCCTTGAAAAGACTTTCTGACTTGTGGTGATTGTTTTTTCCGTGGAGAATCTTGAGGTGGAGATTCATCTGAACATTGAAAGCCAAGGCTTGGAAAAATTCTTCAACCAGTTCTGTGTCAAAATTACCCAATTTTGGATTATCAAAACTAGCATCAAAGACCAAGAAGCTACGTCCAGACAAGTCTAAACTTGCCATTCCGAGGGTTTCATCCATAGGTACAAAAGCCGTTCCATAACGGTTGATCCCTGCTTTATCGCCCAAGGCCTCTTTAAGAGCTTGACCAAGGACAATACCGACATCTTCAACGGTGTGGTGACTATCAACCCAAAGGTCACCATCAGCCTTCACCACCAAAGACATACGACCGTGGCGGGCAAACAAGGTCAACATGTGGTCAAAAAATCCGACACCTGTTTGAATATCTACTGGTTCTTGAGCATCCAAATTGAGGCTTAACTTAATTTTGGTTTCAAAGGTATTACGTTCAATTTCTGCTTGTCTCATAACTTCTTCCTCTACTCTCTCAATTATTGTCGTTTCTGACTTCAATTGCCTTGGCGTGGGCCTGCAAACCTTCCGCATAAGCCAAGGTTGTGATATCGTGCTGAGCCTTATTGACTGCTGCCTTATCATATTGCGTATATTGGATACGTTTGACAAAATCGTGCACGCCTAAAGCTGATGAAAAGCGGCTAGTCGCTGTCGTCGGAAGAACGTGGTTGGCACCTGCATAGTAGTCGCCAATTGGTTCACTGGTAAAGTGACCAAGAAAGACGGAACCAGCATTTTCCACTTTTTCCAAGTAATCATAAGCATTGTCCATAGCAATTTCCAAATGTTCTGGCGCAACCAAGTTCATGAGTTCGAACATGGCATCTGTATCATTGGCAATAATAATACGGCCGTTATTTTCGACAGATGGACGAGCAATCGCCTCACGTGGCAAAAGCTTGAGTTGACGTTCAATCTCACTTTCAACCGCATCTGCCAAGGCTTCAGAATCTGTGACCAAAATGGCGCGTGCGCGTGTGTCGTGCTCTGCTTGAGACAAGAGGTCAGCTGCCACATAGGTTGGATTGGCACTACTATCAGCGATAACACCAATTTCTGATGGTCCTGCAATCATATCAATACCGACAATACCGTAAACTTGTTTCTTGGCAGTCGCCACGAAAATATTACCAGGACCTGTAATCTTGTCCACCTTTTGGAATCGTTTCTGTACCAAAAGCCAAAGCCGCAACCCCTTGAGCCCCACCAACTTGGTAAATGCTATCCACACCAGCCAATTTGGCGGCTACCAGAATCGCAGGAACAAAGTGCTCTTGAGGCGGCGTAATCATAATAATCTCTTTAACCCCAGCAATTTTGGCAGGAATAACATTCATAAGAACTGATGACGGATAAGCCGCAGTTCCTCCAGGAACATAAACACCCACACGATTGATGGGACGAATCAATTGACCACGAATAACACCCTCACTTGGTTGGTCCTCAAAACCAGTCTCCAACTGATGCTTGTGATAAGATTCAATGTTTTCTTTAGCATTAACTAGGGCTTGGTAAACCTCTGGATCAATCTCTTTAAAGGCTTGATCAATCAAGTCCTGTCCAACTTCAAAATCAGTCAAGTCAACCTTATCAAATTTAGCTGAATAGTCACGAAGGGCCTCGTCTCCACGTTTTTTAACGTCTTCAATAATGGCTTGAACCGTGCTTTCAACGTCTCTATTTTCTTTTGACAGTTCCAATTGCTCCTGATAAAGAAGCTCCGCAATTTCTTTATTTGTTCCAGTTAATCGTTTCATTCGAACGGTACCTCCTCGTTCCCTACAAGTGATTCAATCTTACAAATGAATGGTAGAACTTCCTTGTTATTTTTCAAAGAAGCCTTATTAACAATCATTCGTGCTGAAATCCTGCAAATATCTTCATAAACTTTTAAGCCATTAGCAACAAGGGTATTCCCTGTTTCCACAATATCGACAATAGCATCCGCTAGACCAATGACTGGGGCAATCTCAACACTCCCCTGAATTGAAATGATCTCAACATCCTCACCTTTTTGATTAAAATAATCCGTCGCAATGGTTGGATACTTGGTAGCAATACGTTTACGCTTATGGTCATCAGGATTATAGTCTTCTGTTGATGCTACAGAGAATTTACAAAGGCCAAATTAAGGTCTAACATTTCCAAATAGCCTGTCGGATGTTCAACCAAAACATCCTTCCCGACAATCCCAATATCTGCGACACCATGTCGGACATAGGTGGTCACATCTGGTGCTTTGACCAGGAGAAAACGGAAACGTTTGTCAGGACTTTCGAAAAATAAATTACGGCCCTTATCAGCCATGAAAGGACATATCAAAGCCAGCTTTTTCTAGTAATTTAACCGTATCTTTCTCAATACGTCCCTTGGTCAAGGCAATTGTGATTTGATTGCTAGTCATCCAAGTCACCTCCAAATTCCACATCATCATGCACTGCTTGATAGACCGAATCAACATCAATCGCCCAACCAACCGCTGTTAACTCGGTAGCACCAAAGCGTTCAAACAGTTTATCGTAACGGCCACCTGATACAAAGGCATCTGGCACCTTATCACCAAAGACCTTAAACATCATGCCTGTGTAGTAAGGCACTGCTGGCAATTGAGCTAAATCAAGCGTCGTCTCTGGGAGACTATCTGCTAGGCGATTGGTTAAGACTTCCAAACTATCCAAGGCCGTCAAAAAGGCTTCACTGTCTGTTAACTGTCTAGCCTTGGTCAAGACATCCTTTGTCTCACCAAAGAGGAAGGGCAACTGCTCCAAAACCTTGTCATATTGACTTGGATTTTCTTTGGTGAATTCCTTGAGGCCTGTGATTGATTTGTCACGGATATAGGCCGCCAACTCTGCTTCTTTTACAGCTGGAAGGTCTAATTCTTCAAAAATGAGTTGCAAGAGGCGAGCATGTGAAAACTCAAACTTGTAATTTTTGACACCGGCAGCATCCAGAGCCTCTTTAGCAGATATTACAGCTTCTTCCATGGCCTGGTGAACAGGGAATCCTATAATCTCAATACCAGCCTGCGTATGCTCATTGGATAGGCCACGCATCTCCTCATTGTAGTTAAAGACTTTTCCAGAGTAAGAAAATTTAATCGGTGTATGAACTTGTGTCGAAGCAATCACGCGCCCAATTTGGCTGGTAATATCAGGACGTAAGCTAACAAGATCTCCATTTTTATCAAAGAAATTGTAGTTACCATTGTCCACAACATCGCTAAAGACTTCGAAATGCTCTAGGGTTGGTGTCTCAATTCGAAGAAAACCCTTTGTCATCAACAAGTCACAGATACGATGCTCAATCTGATACATGGTACGGGCACGTTTGAAAAGTTTATCGTGCATTCCTAAGGCTAATGTCGTTTTTTTCATGCTTGTAACTCCTGTATTGTCATTAGTACGCGCTCCATCTCATCCTGAGTTCCAATAGAGATGCGTAGTCTGTCTGAAATACGCTCCACTTTTGGAAAATATCGGACATAAATTTTCTTACTTTGGAGATAGTCAAACAATTGGCCTGCAGTCACTCCGTGCGGTTTGACCAAAACAAAATTGGTTTTTGAAGGAAGAACATCAAAGCCAATAGCTTTCAATTCTTGGCTAAACCAGTCACGTGTGGCCATAATCTTAGCGCAGCTATCCTCATAATAATCCCAAGACTTAACGGCTGCAGTCACTAAAACTTCTGCGATGCTGTCCACATTATAGGGATTGACTGAATTCTTGACGGCATTGATCACAGCCATTAGTTTAGGACTTCCGATGCCATAGCCGACACGCAAGCCTGCAAGTGAGGAGTCCTTAGAAAAGGTCCTTGTGATAAACACATTGTCATACTTTTCTAGGAGAGGTAAAGCAGTCTCCCCACCAAAGTTAATATAGGCTTCGTCAATAATCACAACTACTGACTGATTAGCTTTTACAATCTCCTCAATTTGATCGAGAGGTTTTATAAATACCTGTTGGCGCATTTGGGTTAGTAAGGACAATCCCACCATTTTCAACCAGATAATCTTGAGTATCAATCTCAAATGAAGAGTTCAAGGGCACTTCTCTAAATGGGATGCGATACAAATCTGCCCATACCTTGTAAAAATCCATAGGTCAAATCTGGAAACAAAACGTCTTCCTCGCTATTAAAGAAAGCTAGAAAAGCCATTGATAAAATATCGTCTGACCCATTTCCAATAATCACTTGATCAGCAGGAACACCTAACTGTTCAGATAAGGCTTGACGTAAAGCCGCTTGATCCAAAGTCGAATACTTACGTAACTGATGGGCATCAAAGGATGCTAAAGCTTGATGGACCGCTGGACTTGGTCCATAGGCATTTTCATTAGTATTCAACTTAATGATATTTTTTTCTCAGCAGGCTGACTACCCTGCCACATAGGGTTCAATCTTTCGTAATCCTTTGATTTCCATAGTTTATCCTTTCTGTTCAACTCCGACCAAGTGTACGGCTAGCTACAAATACTAAAAGCAAGGGTAACAAAAAACGCCCTCGCAAAAACAACTTTTGCAAGGACGTTGGCACGTGGTTCCACCTTAATTCGAACAGGGGTCACCCCCTCTTCCTCATGAAGTCACAAAGGTCTCACTTGTAACTCCCAGTCTCTAACGGAACCACCCGTCGTACACTACTGTCATCCAGAGTTCGCATACGCTCTCAAGAATGTGTCGTCTTTGATCTCATGCGTTCTCAGCTTCCCGCATTCTCTGTGAAACGATCTGACTTTTTCTATCAACGATTTCGATTTTAGTTTATTTTACCTGAAAATTCAGAACAAAGCAAGTCTTTTTTGTATATTTTTATAAAAAGTTGAAAATCATGTATATTTAATAGCAGTAACAAACCTTTTGAGACTTTCCTTAGGTGATGGCGGACGCGGGTGAAATGATTCTGTGGGATGATTCTAGCTATCCAAAAAGTTCCATGCCTAAGTTTTGAACCTCATGTCTCAAAAATCCCTAGCGCCGGAAACACGATAGATTCAGGCACTTCCATCACTATAGACAGTCTCGTTCTATCTAAATTCCTATCACAAAAAAATCAGGCTCAGTTATTTTTTATGAAAATGTCTTTAAGCAAATTCCTCATTTAAAATAATTTCTTCATTTTATGATTTGTATATTTATCCTAAATATTTTTTCAATGCAAGACAAAAAGCCTGAAGCACAGCTCCAAGCTCTTATTTTAAGCCAATTTTCTAGGTCTGATAAATCCTGTCATAATACTCAAACAAAGCAGCCCTACAGCAACATACCAATAAGGCATATCCACGCTAGTTGTACGACCTGAAACCTCAACGATTCCCTTAACCAAGCAGGCACTAGCAACAACTGCAATAGACGAATTAAAGAGTAGTTTTGAAAGACGTGTTTTCACCCAAGACATTCCCACTCCTGTTAGCAGATAGATAAGTGCTCCAGCCAATGGGGCTAAAAACATCATACGCATAAACATGGATGATTCCCCGTAAGAGAAACGTTCATAGACAAAGGTAAATAGAAGGCTAAAAATAGTTAAAGCAATGTAAGTGAAAAAGTGTTTGCTGGCTGATTTTTTAGTAACCGATGTAAACAATATCGCTCACCGCCCTTTCTGAAATTTTGTTTCCGTTTGTGGTTGGCTTATTAATGACTTGACCATTGAAGTACATAGTAGATGAGCCACCACCGTCAAGGTTATAAGCTGTCGTCACGCCATAGGATTTCATCAACTCTGCCATTTCATAGAGGGTCAACCCTGACGATTCACTGGTACGACCATCAGAGACAATGACAATATAGTGCACACTGCCATCACTCTCTTCGATGACTCCGATGGCTGTACGTGGATTGTCGGCCATGGCTTGACCAACCTCTTCATTTTCCGATACAGCTATCTTGTCATTTTCAACTAAGGTTGGACCAAAGGCAAAGGTATTGACCACACCTGAATCGACCAATTTTTGAGCTGTTGTATCGCTCTCCTTAAAGGTCTTGAAGCTACCATCTGAGTATACTGCAAGGTCCTCGTAGTCACTGTTTCGATCAGTATCACGATAGACTTGACCATTTTTAATCACATAACCCGACTGGTTAGCTCCCATAATAGTCACCATTGATGGCAAAGATTGCATTATTCTGCTGGGCAATACTTGAAGTAGTGTCGGTGATGTTAGTCCCATAGGTATTTTGTGCCAAAGCCGTTTTAAGGTAATCTGCACTCGAAAGCTTGATATCTGCCACATAGTATGTGGTATCACTGGTTTTACCTGTCGTGATTTTGATATCCATATTGTCATCTTTATAAGTCGTATCCGTCTTAGTTACCTTACCAGTACTGGTAGATGCCGTCGACGACGCTGTGGTTGAACTAGTTGTATTGGCTGAAACCGTTGAGACCGCTGAGGGAATGACAAAGACCTTTAAGAGAGAGTAAACATTTGCCCCCATCAGAAAAAGGGTAAAAACTAAGGCATAGGCATGCCTTTTGAGAAATTTCATAGAAGACCTCCAATTTTGAAAGATAAGATTGAAACCATATGTTCCTTTTACTTGACATTAGCATAACAAGCGAAGCTTAAAATCTTCTATAATTCCCATAACCACGCCTTTTCTTTAAGCTTTCCTTCTGATATTGCCAGAAAGCTTCGTGTGTCGACGTCCACTGTCTATCGTAAGCTCGACCAGTTTACTTTCAAGGAACATTATGACAAGCTCCCTACTGTTATGTCCTGGGATGAGTTTGGGTTCAAGAAAGGGGAATTCGCTTTTGTAGCCCAGAATTATGAGACAAACGAACTCATAACCATCCTTGATAATCGTCGCCAAACCACTATACGAAACTACTTTTTGAAGTATCCATTGAAAGTCCGACAACAGGTACAGTTTATCACGATGGATATGTCTGGGACCTATATGCCACTAGCCAAAAAACTTTTTCCAAACGCCAAAATCGTTCTTGATCGTTTCCACATTATCCAGCACCTTGGTCGAGCATTTTTAAAGACAAGAATTGCTATTATGAACCAGTTTGATAAGAAGTCACTACCCTATCGAGCCTTGAAAAATCACTGGCGACTCTTTCAAAAGGACAGCCGTAAGCTATCGCTCAACTCTTTTTATTCAAAGACTTTCCGACAAACTTTAGCACCACATGAAGTCGTTGAGAAGACTCTAGACTTTTCAGAAGAGCTCGCTAATGACTACAACCTCTATCAGCTTTTGCTTTTTCACTTTCAGGAGAAGAGGGTAGATGAGTTTTTTGAGTCAATAGAGGAGAACATGAGCAAGGTCAATCACTACTTTCAAACGGTCTTTAGGACTTTTCTTAGACACAAGCAATACATCAAGAATGCGCTAGAAACTGACTATTCAAACGCGAAACTCGAAGCGACTAACAAGTTGATCAAAGACATCAAACGGTTGGGCTTCGGTTTTAGAAACTTCATCAACTTTAAGAAACGTGTCTTCATCACTCTAAACATAAAAAAAGAGAAGACCTATCAGGTCCTCTCTAGATGTTAGCTTTTCGTCACCCACTACAGTTGACAAAGAGCCGAAAAAGACAGCTTCAGTTGAAGCTGTCTTCGCTATATAATCATATCTTTTGTAATGCCAAATTCTCTCAAGATCTCCTGAATCTTGTCAAAGTTCAGACGGAAATGCTCCAACTTATGACCATCAGACCCAATAGAATACTTACGACATCCCAAATCCCTAACAAGGCCTAGGGCATAACGGTAAAGGCCCTCGTGATGATAGAGGTACATACTCTTTGCATTCAGTTCAAAAGCCAAATCATTAGCAATCATTTTCTGGAAAATACGTTTGAGTTGTTCTTCATAAGCTTTTAGCTCATCAACAGTCACGTCAAACAGGCGGAAACCATAGTCAAAGTGGGCCAAAACATCTGCGTCCACACGACCAATAGCGTACTCCAACTTGTCCAGATACTCTTGAATAATGCTTGCCTTGTCCATATCCGCTACCTCATCATCAAGATAATCATTGACCCCATTATGGTGAACAGATAAAAGTTTGAGATCATAGTCCTTACCATCCAGAAAGTCTAAAATATCCCTTTCCCTAGGTTGGTAATAACCAATCTCGATACCACGTTTAATACGATTACCATACTTACGGTTAAGACTTTCAATCTCACGACTATAGGCCTCATACTCGGGCACATCATCCTGTTTGGTATAAGGATTAGAGAGATCATAATGCTCAGTCGTTACAATCTCCCCATCAAAATGCGTCAAATAATCAGTAAAGTTCGCATCCGAATCATAGGAATGATGGGTATGCAAATGGTTATCACGAATAGACATAACTACTCCTTATTTTTCAAATACATTTTAAGTTGCTTACGGGCCAACCAAGTCAAACTCACCATGATTCCCTCATAGACAAGAAAGAAAATGACAAAACACTGAAGGAAATACTCTTCTGGCAAAACGTTGATAATCGGGTCCAAGATTGGATTAAAGAGCCAACTGCTATCCCCAGGAAAGAGGGCTTCATGAAAGAGCGTAAAAAACTCATCAAATCCGAGAAAAAGTCCCACAACCCCAATAAGGACCGGTAAGAGTGCTAGACTCATATAAAGTTTAGCGAAAAGACCAAAGGTCCCTTTCTTCACATTTCGCCAAAGAGAGGTGACTGCTGGATAAGCTAGTAGAATAACAAGCCCCTGTACCAAATGAAAGAGCCACTTCACATCATGGAAATGCTTAAGCCCACTCTCCGATGATGGAAAATCAGGCATGGACAGATGACCAACCCAAGGAAAGGTCAGGTACTGCATGAGGATATTGAAATTATGCCAGAGCTCTGTCTTGCCAAGAATGACATAGTTCAAAAGATGCATCCAATCAATATCAAAATAATAAAAGCCCCATGCCAGATAAATCGTCACTAGGATAGACAGGGCCAAGAGCCAAATCGGAGTCAGAACAGCCTCAATCTTAGTTCGCATCAAAATCCCACTCCGCTAGACTAGAAAGCACATGGTCTGGTTTTACTGGTAAATTCGCAACCTCTTCCGCCTTGGTAAATCCAGTTGTCACAAGAAGTGTTGGAAAGTCATTTTTAATACCAGCTGTAATATCAGTCAAGTAATTGTCACCAACCACGATAGTTTGGCTACGTTCTGTCCCAAGGATTTCAAGAGCCTTGTTCATGATAATAGCTTTAGGCTTACCAATAATGATTGGTTTCACACGGGTAGCCGCCTCGATAAGAGCTAAGAGGGAACCAGCACCTGGAAGAAGACCACGTTCAGTTGGGATATTCAAATCTGGGTTAGTTCCAATAAATATAGCCCCTTTGTGGATAGCAAGCGTTGCTTTAACCAACATTTCATAAGTGACTTCACGGTCCAAGCCCACCACAACATAGGCAGGATTTTCCTCATCTACCGTATATCCCGCATCCGCAATAGCAGATTTTAAGTCCCAGTCTCACCGATAACATAAACCGTCTTGCCACGATTCATATCGTTCATGTAGTCAACTGTCGCCAAAGTAGCTGTGTAAATGGTCTCAAGAGGTGTTTCCAATTCACACTGATTACGCAAAAGCTCTTGCACCATCTCTGGTGTACGCATACTATTATTAGTCACAAAAAGATAGGGAATCTGACGCTTCTGTAACTCCTTAACGAAGGCTTCTCCCTCAGGAATACGGTCCTTCCCTTGTAAATGGTTCCATCTAAATCAATCAAATAACCTTTATATGTCATCTTACTCGTCTCCTATTTCTTTCCATTGGATAATGGCCTGAGCATGAATATTGCCATCAACACAAATCTGATGTTGACTGCTCAAACTTTCTTGGTCAAACTCATAGCCTGAATAAATCTCTGACCCATGATGAATTTCCTTAACATACTTGAGGTCAATATGGGCTGGTGTGTACTTGGTCAAAAAATCCAAATCGAAAACATCCAACATCCACTCCAAGTACTTGCTATTATTAACGTGGCCATTCATGTCTAGGTCAAAATAACGCACACGATATAAAGTCTCAATTGGATTTTCCAAAGCCTTATAGCGAGGCCCTCTAAGCAACTTTTTAGTCTTATCAGCTCCATAAGGTGCTACCACCTCATCTGGCACTTCTGCTACCTTACGCGTTTCATAATCCATAAGAGCAAAAGTAGTCTTAAAGAGCATGATTTGCTGACCAGTTTCATCTGTGATGTAAAAATTACGGTAACAGAAAATCTTATTATAGGAAATAGCTTCCGTTGTAATGGTCACCTTTTCATTGTAGCGAGGCAGACGGTCAATCTCAATCGCATAGTCTGTCACAATCCAAACCAGACCGTATTTATCAAAAACGTCCTTATCCGTATTTCCCAGAGACTCTGACTGCATACCAGATACTTGCAATGAAAAGCGCCAATAAGTGCGGTAATTTTCACCTGATGCGTGATATCCGTCTCATAAAACGGAATCTGATAAGGAATACTAAATTTTAATCCCATCTAATCCTCCAAGATAAATTGTTCAGCGACACTATCACCCAAAAAGAGTCCTCGTTTGGTCATTCGAACCACCTCTGGATCCTTGACCAAGAGCCCATCTTCCTGTAGTTTTTTTCACAATGTCTCCATAAGTATCCGCGAATGACAAGCCAAACTTCTCTTCAAAACGTTTGATGGACACTCCCGACTTTTTACGCAAACCAAGGAAGAACTCCTCTTCCATCATCTCCGCCTTAGTCAGATGTTCCTCGTGAAGTCTAGCATGACCATCCTCAGCTATAGCCTTTAGGTAATGCTGGATAGGCCCTCTATTGCGATAACGAACACCATTGACATAACCAGAGGCTCCAGCACCCACACCATAATACTCATCATTATTCCAGTACATGAGATTGTGACGACTCTCCATCCCAGGTTTGGTAAAGTTTGAAATCTCGTAGTGCTCAAAACCATTGTTTTCCAACTCCTGGATAATATAGTCAAACATCTCTGCTTCCAAGTCCTCAGTTGGCAGATTGAGCTTACCCCGACGCATCTTATTCATAAAGACCGTGTGATGTTCCAATATCAAACTATAGAGACTTAGGTGTGGAATATCCAGTTCCAGTGCCTTTCTCACATTTTCCTTGACCTGATCCATGGTTTGACCAGGTAGTGCATAAATGAGGTCAATGGAAATATTATGAAAACCAGCAGCCTTTAAGCTATCAATACTTTCATAAATCTGTGCTTGATTGTGACTGCGACCAATTTGACGCAAGTGCTTGTCATCAAAGGTCTGAACCCCTAAAGAGACACGATTAACAGCTGATTGTTTTGAGTACTTCAATCTTATCAACCGTCAAATCACCGGGATTAGCCTCAATAGTAAATTCCTCCAACTTAGACAAATCCAAGTTCTTCTGAAGATTGCTTAAAAGGTAGTCCAATTGCTCCGCAGAAATAGCTGTCGGTGTCCCACCACCAATATAAAGGGTGCGAAGCTCCTTGATATCTAAAAGCTCCCACTCACGAATCAAAGCCCGTAGGTAGTCATCAACGGGCTGATTTTTAATAAAGACCTTAGAAAAGTCACAATAATAACAAATTTGTGTGCAAAATGGAATGTGCACATAGGCTGACGTTGGTTTTGTTTGCATGTAACTATTCTACCATTTTTTAAGCAGAAATGAGATCTTGAATGATAAGAGTTTGAGCCAAAAAAGAAGCCATCTCTCCAGATAGCTTCTATTCTTTATTTTGTTAATGAGAATGGGAAAGCATTATAGTTGCTATAATCAAAGGTTGGTCCCAAGTCAGAGATGAATTGAACTGGCGTGTAAGTTCCATTTTCAAGAATAAAGCCAGGCTTAGCTTGAAAACCAGCTCCCCCTATTCCTGTAATACCAGGAAGCAAGGTAGAAAAATCGCCACCCTCCCAAACGTAGAGATTTCCAGAAATTTGAACAGCTTTTGCAGTTGTAGAGCTTTGACGATAGGGTTCGTAATCGACATTGAAATTTGCCTTTGAAGTGATGTTGCCATCAGCATCAACTGTAAAACTAATGTCCGTTGCTTGAGGACTTGTACCAGTCCAAGTTCCAACCAAAGCTGCTGGGACAGGAGCGTCACTTTGGGTATCAGCTGTTGCTTGACTAGACTTGTTTGACTCAGAAGCAACACTACCATTTGTCCCTGCTTGAGCATCATTTCCAGCTGAGGCTTGATTTTTGAAGAGCTAGCTCCAGGAGCACTCGCTTCTTCTTGACCTTGAGAATCCTTTGAAGATGAAGCTTCTGTCTTTGACTTTTTAGCAGACTTCTTCTCAGATGTTTTTGTTTTAGCAGATGACTTCATTACTTTAGAAGTTGACGTTGTAGATGATGCTGCAGTGTCTTTTTCTGACTTAGAGCCACATCCGACAAGTGCTGTAGAAACAGCTACAGACAACAAAACAAGGGAACAAACACGGATAACTTTACTTTTCATTTTCATAAACCTCTTTTCTATATTTCTATTATATCTATTTTGTTACAAAAATCAAGTATTTTATGTAATTTTTGTAACAATTATGTAATTAATTGTATCGCTGTCATAAGTTAATATCGTATTTACAAGTAAAAAAAGCCCATCACTCCTAGAGGAATGATAGGCTTCTGCATCTTATTTAGGTACTTCTTACCTGCTAGAGGTATCCTAATTACTATTTGTCTTCTCTTTCAATATAACCCCCTATGGAGAGAATGTTGAAGCTATCCTCTAAGATAACAATGCGCTTGCCACCATCTACAACTGCAAAATAGTAGGAACTTCTCTCATCGTGGTAGATATCATTAACACTCTTAGCCTGATAACCATGTGACTTAAGAGACTTCTGTATTTTATCAAATTCTTTCTGCACCTTATCATTATCTACTTTACCTGATTTGTTCACCAGATATTCTCTTAAAGGTTTAGCAATTAAGATATCTGTATCATCGGAATCTGTAGAAATAACACCATTTTCAGAGATAGTAGCTTTTCCTTCGGCGTCATCATCCTCATCAAATTTCTTCCAGTTACCAACAAAGGCTTTTGGAACCTCCGCCTTATAAAAAAGACATCTCTTTTTAAATTCTTTAGTGTTTGATCCGTGGGAAAATACTTCTGATAAGCCTATGTCTAAAATGACATTTGTTCCATCCTTCTGAACCAGATTATAGTAGCCATATCGTTCAGTCTTAACCAGTATGACCTCTTTTGTATGAAATTGGTACTTCTTGTCAAAATCAGCAATAGATTTTAGTTTTGAATCACTTACCGCCTTTATGCTTCTTTCAAACTCTTGTCGAACCTTCTTACCGAGAGCAACTTCTTTAATATTATCTTCCGTATAGCCAGTAAAAAGTTTTGAATTCTTTTCTTTTAAATCATAAACAAGCCCGTCATTATTACCATTTACCCACAAGCCACCCAAGTTTGTTCCTTTGGAAGAAAACAAAAAGAGGCCAAGACTTGTTGCTACAACAAGAAATAAAGCAATCCCAAGACCAAGAAAAGTCTTCTTGCCAAACTTTTTCTTCTTAACAAAGACAATTTGTTGTGAATAAGCTGGGTTGACCATTTGACCAGTCATTTGATTTGGAAAAGGCATGGCTCCTTCAGTCACGGAATTTCCATTGTTGGAAAAAGTAGCTTGTTTTCCTTCCATAACAAATTCACCATTTAGAAGGGCCTGCTGACACTCCTGAATAGTGGGTTTACGATTATTAATCGCTTCAAAATATTCAATCCATTCTTTTCTATTCATCATCTCTCCTAAGATTTCTTAATAGAAAAATCTATCACTAGCTTGGAAGTGATAGATTTTCCAATTATTTAAGCACTTCTTGTGTCTTAGCGTAGTTAGCTTCAACAGCTTCTTTTTCGGCTTTCCACCAGTCTTGGTGATCTGTGTACCACTTGATTGTTTCTTCCAAACCTGATTCAAAGTTTGTAAATTGTGGCTCCCAACCGAGTTCTTCACGCAATTTTGTTGAGTCAATAGCGTAACGCAAATCATGACCAGCACGGTCTGTCACACGGTCGTAAGCGTCTTTTGGTTGACCCATTTTTTCAAGGATGAGCTCAAGAACTTCCTTGTTGTTCTTTTCACCATCGGCACCAATCAAGTAAGTTTCACCGATACGACCTTTCGTGAGGATAGCCCAAACACCAGTTGAATGGTCGTTAGTGTGAATCCAGTCACGGACATTTTTACCTTCACCATAAAGTTTTGGTTTAATACCTGACAAGATGTTGGTGATTTGACGTGGAATGAATTTTTCGATGTGTTGGTATGGTCCATAGTTGTTTGAGCAGTTTGAAATAGTTGCCTTAACACCAAATGAACGCACCCATGCTTTAACGATAAGGTCTGAAGCAGCCTTAGTTGATGAGTATGGTGATGATGGGTTGTATTTTGTTTCTGCTGTGAATTTTTCACCAGGACCTTCACCGTGTCCAGGAAGATCTTCGCGCAATGGAAGGTCACCATACACTTCGTCTGTTGATACGTGGTGGAAACGAATATCGTATTTACGAGCAGCTTCCAAGAGTGTGTAAGTACCAATGAAGTTTGTGTGGATAAATGGTGATGGGTCGTTCAATGAATTATCGTTGTGGCTTTCAGCCGCATAGTGAACGATAGCATCAGCCTTAGCAGCCAATTTATCAACCAATTCAGCATCAGCAATATCACCAACAACCAATTCAACACGGTCACCAAGGATTTCTTCAATGTTGGCACGGTTACCAGCGTAAGTGAGTTTGTCAAGGACAGTCACATGTACGTCTGGATGGTTGTTGTAGACATAGTGTACGAAGTTTGAACCGATGAAACCTGCGCCACCAGTTACGATGATGTTTTTATATTCAGTCATTTTATCTCCAAAAAATATTGTTTTTTTCTTAATCGTTCCTTAAATCAATCTTTTTTAGCTTTCCTTAGGTGAGCACGGACGTCAGCGAACTTCGAAGAAGTTCCATGACTAAGTTTTGAGCCTGATGTCTCAAAACTTCCGAGCACCTGAAACACAATGGTTCAGGTGCTTTTCTCACGGCGGAAAGCTAATCATATAGCTCGCTTCGCTCGTTTATAACAAAGCTAAAAACTATATAATGATTTTCTTAATTGTTTTCAAGAGCTATATTCTTTACAAATCCTCTGGTTTGAGGGGGTTTAACGTCTTTGAGCAATGGGTGATTTTTATCTGCTTCTGAGACTTCTGCTTCTTCCAAGTTTTCCCACTTGATATCAAGGCTTGGGTCAGCATAGTTGACAAAGGCGTATTTAGGTTTAAGTTCAAGTGCCCAGTAATCGTTTACGAGGTAGCTGTATGACACTTTGTCAGACAAAACTTGGAAACCATTGGCAACACCACGAGGAACAAAGATTCCTTTTGAGGCATCAATAACAGTTTGATAAGTATTCCCAAACGTTTCGCCTTCACGGAGGTCAACCCAAGTTCCAAGAACCTTTCCTTCATCTGCTACTGAGATGTATTTATCCCAAGGCTCAGCGTGCAAGCCACGCAAAACATTTTTACGTGAGAAAGAAACGTTATTTTGCAATTTTCCTTCTGCAAAGAATGACTCTGGAAAACCGAGTGGCAACATCTTTTCCTTTTGGAAGTTTTCCTTGAACCATCCACGGTTATCTCCATGAACAGGAATATCAAATTCAAGCAGACCTGGGATAGCATCAATCTTGCGTGCAGCTAGTTCTTTACCAAAAAATTGTTCAGTCATTATGCTTCTCCAATCAAACGGAGCAAATATTGTCCGTATTCGTTTTTCTTAAGTGGTTGTGCCAATTCAAGAACCTGTTCTTTAGTGATATAACCCATGCGATAGGCAATCTCTTCAAGGTTAGCTACTTGGACATTTTGCAAACGTTGAACTGTTTCGATGTACTGAGCAGCTTGCAAGAGACTTTCGTGAGTGCCTGTATCCAACCAAGCAAAGCCACGTCCCATAAGCTCAACAGAGAGATCTCCACGTTCTAAGTAAGCCTTGTTAACATCCGTGATTTCAAGTTCGCCACGAGGGCTTGGCTTGATGTTTTTGGCAATTTCCACAACATCATTGTCATAGAAATAAAGACCAGTTACAGCAAAGTTTGATTTTGGATGCTCAGGTTTTTCCTCAATTGAGATGGCATTCATATTGTCGTCAAACTCAACAACTCCAAAACGTTCTGGGTCCTTAACTTGATAACCAAAGACTGTGGCACCTTTTTCCTTAGCTTCAGCACGTTGAAGCATGGCAGAAAGACCATTGCCATGGAAAATGTTGTCCCCGAGGACAAGGGCAACACTATCGTCACCAATGAAGTCTTCACCAATGATAAAGGCTTGAGCCAATCCATCTGGACTTGGTTGTACTGCGTAAGAAAGTGAAATACCGAACTCAGAACCATCACCAAGGAGCTCTTCAAAACGTGGAAGGTCCTGTGGCGTTGAGATGATGAGGATTTCCTTAATACCAGCCAACATAAGCGTTGAGAGTGGATAGTAAATCATTGGTTTATCGTAAATCGGCATCAGTTGTTTTGATGCAGCACGTGTCAAAGGATACAAACGTGTCCCTGAACCGCCTGCAAGAATAATACCTTTCATAAGAAGGCTCCTTTTTTCTCTAATATATTACCTATATTTTAGCATTTTTCAGCCCTCTTGTCACGGTAAACCCTATGTTCTTAAGCTTTCATTAAGAAAATCACAAGTGTCCATTTTCTTAATCCAATCAAAAAAGGATTTCGATTGAAACCCTTTTCGATTGAAGATAATATCTTGCAATATTCCCTTTGGGAAGTGTGCTTATCATCCTCTTAGTGTCTTTGTGCACTCATCCAGTCAAAGATACTGTTATAAGTTTGTCCATTGACACTGGCACGAGAGCCACCTCCATTAGTTGGATCAGTGGCTACCATACCACTGTAACCCTCCCAATTTTTCGTATTTTCAGGATGCTGAACGCCAATCACCTGGTCATGGAAGAAATAAATCCAAGCCCAATGACCATCATACTCTGTGCCAGGAAGATCAGTCCCAGTCGCTGTTTCAAAGTATGAGAACCACTTGTTAGTAGCTCCAGAGGTAATCAAGCTCTTATATAAAGGCAAGACACTATTTTCTGGTTGTACTGTTGTATCTGCTTTCGTGTGAATCAACCACATAGGCTGACTCTTAAGTTTATCAATTCCAGATTGGTCAACAGTTAGTGGCGCTGCAATTGGAATAAGAGCTGCAAAATAATCTGGATAGGCTGCTCCCATGGTCAGACCATACCACCACCATTTGAAACTCCCGCAAGATAGATTCGTCCCTTATCTACCTCAGGGTGATTAGCTAGGTAGGTATCAATGGTCTCTTTGAGTTGGGCTGCATTATCCGATCCCCAAGGTGTCTGTGTTTGAACAGCTAGAACATTAACCCCACGCGCCTGATCACCAGTTGTTAAGAAATGGCCTTGAATCTCAGGCTGGGTAAGCGCATAGACGTCATTTGAAAGAAGCGGAATATTCATGTCTGTCCCTCTTTCACCAATGCCGTGTAACCAGACTATCAAATGGTTTTGGTGCTATTCCCCGTACCAGTCTGGGCACTATAAGCCGCATACTGCATGTTACCTACCTGTCCTCGCTCGTCGAAAACCTCCGTCGTTGGCATCAAACGATTGTTGATGGCATCTTGCTCAGATGAAACCATCTGTGACTGACTACTACCTTCTGCCACTACTGACAAGTCTTTCATTGATACCATATAACTTTCCAGCCATTGGTTAGTCCAAGTAGAAAGGTTGAAATACATAGGTTCAGCATTCCCACCCATGTTGTAGCGGTTATAAGACGGTAGGCTCAATTCAAGCGTCACGTACTTGCTATTGTCATAATAGACCACATGCCCCTTATCATCAGAAACATAAGAGTTCGTTACCTGACGACTGACTCCTGCTGTTGTAACCTGAGTTGAGCTGTGGACAACCTCTGGCGTGACCTTCTGATTAAATTCAAAAATGACTTTGGTTACAGCCGGTCCAAACTCATAACTTTCTAGAACAATACTTGTCTTTGTCACAGCCAAGTCTTCTGCTGCCCCTGCTTTGACAGATAGGCCTAAACTTATGGCTAGCAAAGTAACAAGGACTGTCACATATACTTTAACTTTGGAACATAGTCCCTCCCCTTTTTTATTAGTATTCACCTACAATCGATGAACAGTTACTATTTTATCATTTTCTAATTAAATAAGAAATAGATACAAAGAAACTCTAATAAAAAGAATCAGCTAGCATCCCTCAATAAGGAGAAATAGCTAACTGATTCATAAATCTTCAATATATTGGAGGGCTTTAATACTATTAGTCTTTTTTCTTAACGTACTGAGCCACTGGATAATCTGCACTGTCCAAACTACCAGATCGGTTCATGGCCAAATCAACCAGATTTTTCCCAATCAGTGGTCCCTGTCGTAAGTCCCTGAAGATCCTAAACCAGAGGCGACAAAGACACCCTCAAGCTCTGGAACTTCTCCAAAGAAAGGTGAGAAATCACTCGTGTAGGCTCTAGTTCCCACACGTTCTGAGAAGGACTTGGCAGTACTTAAGTCAGGGAAATAGGTCTTAGCCTCTTCCTCCAGACTTGCAAGTACAGTCTCCATCAACTGTCAAATCAAAGCCTTGGTCATTTTCATGGCTGGCCCCTACCGAAATCTTTCCACCAGCAAAAGGAATGACATCCAATTCGCCCTCTGGCATCAGAACAGGTAATCTACCAGTATCCATGCCCTCAAAGAAATAGTCACGCAATTGCCCCTTTTGGGGGCGAACATCTACTTCAAAACCAAGAGGGTTCGAGTGTTTGACCTAGCCAGGCACCACAAGCAAAGAATGACCTTATCAAAAGTTTGACCATTAATCTCGTAAGTGCCATTATCAAGAGGAGATAGTGTGACTAGACCCTCTACCTTTTCAAAACCTGAGGCCTCAATCAAAGTCGCTGTCAATTCTGCCCCCTCCACTCTGGCACCTCCAGAAGCATAGAGATAACGGTCAAATCCAGTAAATTCCGGGAGGTCGGCAGCATTTTTTATAGAGAGTTCACCAATAATGGGTGATTCTTCTAGCCTAGTTTCTGCATGCTGATACAAACCGTCCAACTTACTATCATCTTTCTTGAGAAGGGCTACACCAGACTGATCATAGAAGCTCGTGTCATAACCATCATTTTCAAGATCTGAAACTAAATCTTGGTAAAAATCGGCTCCCAAACGTGCCATTCGATACCAGGCTCTATTACGACGCTTGGAAAACCAGGGGACTGATAATCCCTGCTGCCGCCTTGGTTGCTTGCCCAAGACCATGATCAAATACTGTAACCTCTGCGTCTTTTTCTTTTGATAAGTAGTAGGCAGCCGTTGAACCGACGATACCTGCACCAACAATTGCAATTTTCATTTTTTACTCCATCTATTTGAAAAGAGCTGAGTCCTATATCAATAGGCACAGCTCTCTAGTATTTTTAACCTAAGGCCACGTCCATGACCATCATAACGACAAAGCCAACCATGAGCCCTAAGGTGGCGACGTCAGTATTTACCATTGGTTTGTGATTCAGGAATCAATTCCTCCGTTACCACAAAGATCATGGCACCAGCCGCAAAAGCCAAAGCATAAGGAATAATCGCCATCATCCACATAGACAAGAGCAGCTCCCATAACAGCTCCCTATAGGCTCCACGATGGCTGACATAGATCCCCAATAAAAGGCCTTGATACGAGATTTTCCATCTGCTCGAATAGGAATAGAGAGGGCTGCACCTTCAGGGACATTCTGCAAACCAATACCTATAGCTAGACCAATAGCTCCCATAAGACCAGCAAGTGTCATATTCCCACCAGCTAGGGCACCAAAGGTAACACCAACTGCTAATCCCTCTGGAAAATTATGAATCGTGATAGCCAAAAAGAGCAGGGCAGTCTTGGACAACTTTTTCTTACGAGGTTGAATCCCTTCTGCTTTTGAGATGTCATTTCCCAAATGCAAATGAGGAACGACGGCATCAATCAAACGAAGGGCAACACCACCAAGCAAGAAACCAGCTGCCGCAGGGAACCATGACCACTTCCCATAGCCATTTTGAGTCGCATAGGTTAAAGAGGGATCCAAAAGTGACCAAAAAGAGGCCGCAATCATGACACCAGCCGCAAAGCCCATCATGATATCTAATAATTTACGACTAATATTCTTAAAGAAGAAAACAATGGCCGAGCCGACAATGGTACAACCCCAAGTAAAAAGACCAGCAAGTAAGGCCAAAAAGACCACATTTTGATGTAAAAGCCAAGTCACAGACACATCCTCCTACAAATGGTCAAAAGGATTGGTTGAGGATTGACTTTCAAGTATGGTCACATTCCAATCATGTTCACGATTCCAAGCCTCAAGTTTCTCAGCAATCTTTGAGATAAAGAGGGCTTCAATATGGTGCCCAGGGTCAATAGCCAAGAGACCATTAGTAATCATTTCTTGTCCTGTATGGTAGTAAACATCACCAGTGATAAAGACTTGTGCGCCCTTTTTCAAAGCATCCTTGTAAAATCCTTGACCGCTACCCCCACAAATAGCCACACGGCTAACAAGAGGATTATCATGGTCATAACGAACCAAGCGAACACTGTCCAAAGCCAAAAACTGCTTTTACTTTAAGAGCAAGTTCTTCAATGGTCTGTGGCGCGATATCACCCACTCGACCGATTCCATGATTTTCAGAAGTCTGCGTTAAATATGTGGTGTCTTTAATGTCAAGTAAGTCACAAAACCAATCATTAAGCCCATCATTGACAACATCAATATTAGTATGACTCACATAGACTGCAATATCATGCTTAACCAGGTCAAGCAAAATATCTCGGTCAGGCGAAGACACCAAATCCTTAACTGGACGGAAAATTGGAGCATGTTTAGCAATGATGAGGTCCACACCTTTTTCAATAGCTTCAGCTACTGTATTTTCACGAACATCCAAGGTAACCATGACCTTCTGAATCTCCTTTGTCCAGACTGCCAATTTGCAAGCCAACCACATCACCTTCCATGGAAAGCTCCTGTGGACAAAATTCTTCATAAGTCTTGATAAGTTCACTAGCTAACATGGTTCAAAACCTCCTTAATGGTTTGAATTTTATCTTCAATAGCTGCACGGTCAGCCTGATTGGCAAGAGGAATGGATCCTAAAGCAATCTCTAGTTTATTGATTTCTCGCTGCCATTTGAGCTGGAAAACCTGAGATTGTTCTTTCATGAGATGAGGACCAAAACGCACTTCCTTGTCCGAAAGGCTCATGTGTCCAGCTTCTGCCACCATGATTTCGTAGTATTTGCCATTTTCAGTCATGATGGATTCGGCAATAATCTCAAAACCATTTTCCATCAACCAAATACGGAGATCATCTTCACGATTATTTGGTTGTAAAATCAGACGGTCTACGCCTGTTAGTTTGTCCTTTCCAGCATCTAGGATATCCGCAATAAGACGTCCTCCCATGCCACAAATCGTGATAGTTGTTACCTCATCAGCAGGTTCGAAGGCAGCCAAGCCATTAGCCAAGCGCACGTCTATTTTATCTTGGAAACCAGAAGCTGAGACATTAGCAAGAGCAGATTCATAAGGGCCTTTTACCACTTCACCAGCAATAGCTGAAGTAATCAAACCTTTTTCAAGTAAATAAATCGGAAGATAGGCATGATCACTGCCTACATCCAAGAGTTTTGCACCTTTGGGAACGTAGGTTGCTACGTCCTTGAGGCGTTGAGATAATTGTACGTACATGTTTCATCTTTCTATTTTTTTAAGTCTCTTCAATTATATCAAAAAAGGAGGTTGGTAAGAAATGCTTTTAACACATTTCCTAACAACTTCCTTTTTGCTTATACTTTCTCGCCTGTAAAGACGAAGAATTTAGAAATAATATAGTTCAATACAATGATAAGGACCTGAGAGAAGAGGCTCTCGATACCGTTTACCCAAGCATGACTATGACTAACAAATTGACCAATAATTTCTGGATAGGTATCGACCAAGAAATAGGCCAAAGCCAAATCCAAGACCAAGGTCAATAGGCGAGCACCCACAAACTTAACAAAGCGCGTAACCATACCAGTCTTTTCCTGATTAAAGACAAACATGTCATTTGTAAAAAAGGCAAAGATAATGGCAATCGCACTGGCTAAGACCGCCGTGAATGTCCCCTGATTGGTCAACTGAAAAATCAAAATACGACTGACCATATAAACTAAAGTTGCCAAGACACCAAAGAAAAGGTACTTGAAAACTTCGGTAGCCATGAAGGCTCTGAGCTTAGCTATCATACTTAGTCCAATCCAATTTCTGCACGAACAACATCAGCAATCGTATCAACGTAGTAATTCACTTCATCATCTGTTGGTGCTTCTGCCATAACACGAAGGAGAGGTTCTGTACCACTTGGACGAACCAAGATACGGCCATTTCCAGCCATCTCAGCTTCCATTTTTTCAATGATAGCCGCAATTGCAGGAACTTCCATAGCCTTATCTTTCATGCTATTTCCACACGGATATTAACCAATTTTTGTGGATAGATAGTCACTTCTGAAGCCAATTCAGACAAGCTCTTACCTGTTTCAACCATGACTTTAGTCAATTGGATTGCTGTCAACTGACCATCACCAGTTGTGTTGTAATCCATGATAATAACGTGTCCAGACTGTTCACCACCAAGGTTGTAGCCGTTTTTACGCATTTCTTCGACAACATAACGGTCACCAACAGCAGTCACTGCCTTGTTAATGCCTTCACGGTCAAGTGCCTTGTGGAAACCAAGGTTTGACATAACTGTTGTCACAATGGTATTTTTAGCCAACTCGCCTTTTTGTGACAAATGTTTACCGATGATGTACATCACCTTGTCACCATCAACAATATCACCATTTTCATCAACAGCGATGAGACGGTCACTGTCACCATCAAAGGCAAGACCGATAGCTGATCCAGTTTCTTTAACCAAGGCTTGCAACTGCTCTGGGTGTGTCGAACCAACACCAGCATTGATGTTAAGGCCATCAGGCTGGTCACCAATAACAGAGATTTCTGCGTTCAAGTCAAGGAATATGTTACGTGCAGATACCGCAGCTGCTCCATTAGCCGCATCCAAGGCAACTTTCATGCCACCGAGGTCAACACCTGTAGCCACCAAGAATTTCGTATTTACGAAGACCCTCTGGATAATCCACAAGTGTTCCAAGTCCTTCAGCTGAAGGGCGTGGAAGCGTATCTTCTGCAGCATCGAGAAGGGCTTCAATTTCCGCTTCACGCGCATCATCCAATTTAAAGCCATCACCACCAAAGAACTTGATACCATTATCAAGAGCTGGATTATGGCTGGCTGAAATCATAACACCAGCGCTTGCATTTTCTGTACGGACCAAGTATGAGACGCCAGGTGTCGCAAGCACTCCAAGTTTGTAGACTTCAATACCCACTGAGAGCAAACCTGCTACTAAGGCAGATTCCAACATCTCACCAGAGATACGTGTATCACGTGCCACAAAAACTTTAGGACGGCCAGTCTCATGTTGGCTAAGCACATAACCACCAAAACGACCTAATTTAAAGGCCAATTCAGGCGTAAGTTCAACGTTTGCTTCTCCACGAACACCGTCTGTTCCAAAATATTTACCCATAATTTTAATATTAGTGCTTAAGCACTAAATCCTCCTTAAACTGTGATGCTGTTTAGCAAGAGTCAATCTAGTGAAATCTATCTAGATAATCTAACTTTATAAAATTTCGCCAATATTTTCAACCCTTGATTTTAAACATTTAATTGGTTACATTTTTATGAGATTAGTCCCTCTCAATCCCATCCATTATACATGAATTTGGGAGAAAATGTAACTCCCCTATTTTTTTGCGTGACTTTTAAGTTAACCTTAACAGTGCCAGGCTGAACCGTAACACCTTCTGCCTTTAGGTCTATTGTTTTTGAGGTATCCTTAGTCACTTGGCTAATGTCCACTGGGACTGTGATGCTATCAATCTTATCCATAGCTTCTTGACTACCAACGATAGTCACATGCCCACGATCAAAGCTATAGCTGATACTAGACACATTGCTAGCCTTATCTCCAGTCAGTTCAACCTTGACAGGAACAGATTTGCTCAATTTTCTCAAACTAATCTTGGCATGTACCTTAGCTGGTGAGATAGAACTTGCTAGGACTGTTCCATTTGTCGAAACTGCTTGAAGAACCAAGTTACCATCATAATCTTCAGACAGGTTTGGAATCGCCTTCCAATACTGCCTGAACATGATCAATCTGGTTAATGATATCTTCACTCGAGGTCACTTCTACCTTGGTTGTCATCCAGGCTAACCTTTTTAACTTCATAGCCATTTGCCAACTTATCTGATGTGATGTTAGCTACGACGTCAAAGGTCTTGCTGGCTTTTTTACCAATAGTTGCCGTCAAGGTTGATGGGCGATACTTGCGCAGACATTCCAGCTGGAAGATCCTTAACCTGAATAGGTACTCGACTGGTTCCTTGACCCAGATTTCGACAAATCAGCAACTAATTTAAAGTGACGTGTATCACTACTTGTCTCAGTCGTTAAAGCCAGCTGTGTTGTCGCTGTCAAATAGACTTCGGCATCATAGGAATAACCACTGATAAAGTACTTATCACTATCATATTTTAATATCCACAGGAACCGACTCAATGGTTTGTGTAAAGGTATTAGATGCACTTGAACTATTGTTTTTATTTTGCGTATTTCCCGACCATGCCGTGAAAAAGAGTACCACAGCAAAGAAGAGAGCAACTAGCATCTGCCATAAACGATCGTCTTTTAAAGAAATTTACGAAAACGCTTCATTTTTTGCTACCTCCAATCCAACGTTGGAAGAATGACTGACGTGGTTCTTGTTCTTTCAACAAGATAAGACTCAACTCTTGTTCAAATTCTTGAACAGAGAGATCATGGATGAAATTTCCCTTGTAAGCAATTGAAATCGCACCAGTCTCCTCAGACACAACAAAGGTCAGTGCATCTGTCTGTTCTGAAAGACCAATGGCAGCCCTATGTCTAGTTCCCAAACTCTTTGGAAATCTTATTAGATTCCGTCAATGGCAGATAAGAACAAGCCGTCGCAACCTTGTTATCTCTGATGATAACTGCCCCATCATGAAGCGGTGTATTTGGGATGAAAATATTAATTAAAAGTTCCCCAGTCACCACCGCATCAAGTGGAATTCCCAGTCGCAATCTGCTCTTGTAAGGTCTGAGTCTGTTCAATAGAAACCAAGGCCCCAATCTTACGAGGACTCATGTACTTAACAGCTTTAACGTAGGCTTGAACCAACTTCTCGTCTGAGCTAACCTCTTTATTTTGCAAAAAATGCTGAGGTGTCCGTCCAAAGGTTTCAAGTGCAGAACGAAGCTCTGGCGCAAAGATTACAACCGCCGCAATGGCCCCATAGTTGATAACCTGATTCATCAAATAAGAAATCGTCGTGAAGCCTATAAAATCAGAAATCAGTTTGACTAAAATAAATAAGACAACCCCTTGAACAAGGGTCATAATTTTTGTCCCTCGTAGGGCCCTAATAAAGCGATAAATTAAAAAAGCAACAATCAATATGTCCAAACTATTGACGATAACTTTCAGCGGACTATCAAAGAGTGACCGCCAAAAATCAATATCAATGGACGAAAGTATTCCCATACATATCACACTTTCTTTTAATTTTTAAACAGTTTCTATTATACCACGAATTCTAACTATTTTGAGACTACAATCACTACTTTTTGTGATAAAATAAATTCATGACTATGAAAACTACCATGGGAATTCTGGCGGGTAAAAGCTAGCCATTTCGTCCTTTCAAAATTGGGACGTGGTTCAACCCTGCCTGGAAAAATTGCCCTTAAATTTGACAAAGATATTTTAGACACTTTAGCCAAGGACTACGAGATTGTCGTTGTCACTGGAACCAACGGTAAGACTCTGACAACAGCTTTGACAGTAGGTATTCTTAAAGAAGCTTTTGGTGAGATTGTGACCAATCCTAGCGGAGCCAACATGATCACAGGGATCACTTCTACTTTCCTAACAGCTAAAAAAGCCAAGTCTGGTAAGAAAATCGCTGTCTTGGAAATTGACGAGGCTAGCCTTCCAAAAATCACTGAATACATCACTCCAAGTCTTTTTGTCTTCACAAATATTTTCCGTGACCAAATGGACCGCTATGGTGAAATCTATACCACTTATCAGATGATTTTAGATGGTGCTGCTAAGGCGCCTGAGGCTACTATTTTGGCTAATGGAGACAGTCCTCTTTTCAATTCTAAAGAGGTAGTCAATCCCGTGCGCTTCTACGGTTTTGACACTGAAAAACATGATCCTGAGCTGGCTCATTATAATACTGAAGGTATTGTCTGCCCTAAATGTGAGAGTATTCTTCAGTATCGCCTTAATACTTACGCTAACTTGGGTGACTATGTGTGCCTTAACTGCGACTTCCACCGTCCAGAATTAGATTATAAGCTGACAGAGTTGACTAAATCACCAACACTACTTCTGAATTTGTCATTGATGGACAAGATTACAAGATTAATGTCGGTGGTCTTTATAACATCTACAATGCCCTTGCTGCTGTTTCTGTCGCTGAATTCTTCGGAGTAGCTCCAGAGCAAATCAAAGCTGGTTTTGATAAGAGCCGTGCTGTCTTTGGACGCCAAGAAACTTTTAAGATTGGTGACAAATCATGTACCCTCGTACTAATTAAGAATCCCGTAGGAGCCAGCCAAGCTCTTGACATGATTAAACTTGCAGATTATCCATTTAGCTTGTCAGTCCTTCTTAATGCTAACTATGCTGATGGTATTGACACCAGCTGGATTTGGGATGCCAACTTTGAAAGCATTCTCGAGATGGATATCCCTGAGATTAATGCTGGTGGTGTTCGCCATTCTGAAATTGCTCGCCGCCTTCGTGTGACTGGCTATCCAGAGGATAAGATTACGCAAGCAGAAAAACTTGAAGATATTATGGCCTTGATTGAAAAACAAGATTGTGACCATGCCTATATCTTAGCGACCTATACTGCCATGCTTGAATTCCGTGACATTCTTGCTCAACGTCATGCTGTTGGAAAGGAGATGAACTAATGACCTATACTTCACTCAAATCTCCAGAAAATCCTGACTACACCTACGACCTAAATATTGCCCACCTTTATGGTAATCTGCTCAATACCTACGGTGACAACGGTAATGTCCTTATGATCAAATACGTAGGCGAAAAACTTGGTGCTAAGATGACCTTCGACATCGTTTCAGTTGGAGATGATTTCGACAAGGACCACTACGACATGGTCTTCTTTGGAGGTGGTCAAGACTACGAACAATCTATCGTTGCCAAAGATCTCCCATCTAAACGTGATGCCATTGGTCAATTCATCCAAGATAATAAAGTAATCCTAGCCATCTGTGGTGGTTTCCAACTTCTTGGACAATATTACATCCAGGCTAACGGTGTCCGTATTGATGGTATCGGCGTCATGGGTCACTACACCCTTAATCAAGAAAATAACCGTTACATTGGTGATATCAAAATCCATAACGAAGAGTTTGATGAAACTTACTATGGTTTTGAAAATCACCAAGGGCGTACCTTCCTTTCTGATGATGAAAAACCACTTGGCAAAGTGGTCTACGGTAATGGTAATAACAAGGAAGATGGTACTGAGGGTGTCCACTATAAAAATGTTTATGGTAGCTACTTCCATGGACCAATTCTTTCTCGTAACGCCAACCTTGCCTACCGTTTGGTCACAACTGCCCTTCGTAACAAATATGGCCAAGACATTGAATTGCCAAGTTACGATGACATTCTCTCAAGTGAGATTGCTGAAGAATACGCAGATACTAAATCAAAAGCAGAATTTGAGAAATAATTCTATGACATAGCAAAATAGCGAAACCCAAAGGTTTCGCTATTTTTTCATATCTATTTCCAAAGACGTCTTTTCTTCAATCTGTCTTCAATTTTACGATTATCAATCCTTAAAATGGCAATCATATCAAACAAGAGCCAAGTTCGTTTAGGATAAACAATGTATTTTGGAGACCATATTGGAGAGGAACTTTTCCTTATAACGTTGGAGCCCACTAAAAGAGTAAAAACGCTGGGCAAAGACATAGACCAAATTGGCAACCTTCTCTTCTAAGAAACTATCTTCTTCAGTACCCACATTCGCGAGTGGAGCCATTCCCATATCGAAGTACTGCTTTCCTTCTGCTTGGAAATACTGGAAGAGTTTGACAAAGAGGTAATCCATGATACCTTCAGGTGCCTTTTCAAAATCATAACGCATAAGGTCAATCGTCGCCACCCGTTTGTTTTTGGTTGGCATGATATTGGCAAAGGCTACAATTTCTCCTTCCTCACTCTCCACAATAGCAATCGGTGCTTGCTGCAGATAGGCTTCATCAAAGAAACCAAGAGAGAACCCCTTCTCCTTACGGCCGTTAAGCCAAATATCTGAGACAGCCTTCATTTCTTGCATCTGAGTCTCTGAAAATGGAGGATCAAGTAACTTAAACTGGAAACCTGCTTTTTCGACACGATTGGTTGGTTTACGGAACTTCTTACCATGCTTACCATCGACAGAGATGTCGTCAAATCAACCATGGCGTTTTCCCCAAATTTCATAAAATCAAAGCCATAATCATGAAGCATCAGGGTGATACTCTCGTCTGCCTCATAAAACAAGGCTTGTAAATTCCAATCTGATAGTGTCTTCAAGAAAGATTCCCAAGCTGGACGGTAATAGTTTTCATTACCAATTGGATTTCCCATAACCACACACTTATTGCTGGTTTGTGCAAATTGGAAAACTACCTGGTCTTGTCCATCGACACGATACCAAAAGAGGCGTTTATCATGTAAATAAGCCAAGGCACTTTCTGATGCACCTCCATATTTCTCAAGGAGAGCTGTGAAGCGCTCATCATCCATACTTTGACCAAAAGGCCTGCGGGGTGCCAAAATTCTCAAGACTCCCCAAACAATAGTTGCAATGATAACTGATGCCAGTAAAATATCAAACCAAATATGAACAAAATGTCCAAGAACATCCCGGTTCTTAGGTGGCAATAAATGAGACCAAAAACCGCTGCCACCCAGAACAAGAAGAACCAGAATAGTAAAGGCTAGGAAAAGGAAATCCTTTGTTTTGTCTTCCCAACTATAAACAAAGTAACGATGATACAACCTCTTTCTGATGATCAACATAAGCACCAAAGAGAGTACAATTAGGAAAGACATGGCCCAAGAAATACCATTGAGATTGACATAAATCAAGGTCAAGACAAAGGTTATTAAGGAAGCAATGAAAGCTCCCTTAACCCGACGCCTGATGAGCCGAGCCATGAAAATGAATAGAGTTCCAAATAGGATACTTGGGAATTGCCAAATCAACTGTTCCTGAATAGGATTAAAACGGCTAATAAAGTAGACATTTGCCAAGCGTTCTGGGATTAAGGCTGACAAAATCAAGAAAATCCCTGAAAAACGTAGCAAATACACAAGAAAGCGGTGGAGACTTCCACCAAATACTCGTGAAGAAAGTTTGAAGTATTTCTCGTTGATACGCCCTCCCATGTGTTTGAAAAAGAAGACAACACCTAACAAGAAAGGAATAATGTAGTAGGTTAAACGAAAAGAGCAAGAGCAGACTAACCGCAAGAGCATTGCTAACCCCCATAGAGGTCAGACCGGTAATCACAATCAAATCGAAACTACCAATCCCACCTGGAATCATTGAGAAGATACCAATAATAACCGCTAGGAAATAAAGAGGAATCAGATTATAAAGAGGAACATGTAAGCCCATTAAATAAGCTACACTTACAAAGCTCCCAAGGGCCGTTCCCCATTCAGCTGTCGAAGCTAAAAGAAGACTTAGCCTCGTTTTCAATGGTACTTGACCAAAATAGGCTAATTTTTCACGACTAGAAACAAAGAAAATAAAAGGTAGATAAAGGAAAATCCCCAATAACAGTAACCAATACTTTCTTAAATCTGGACTTAGAGGGAAGAACCAAAAGACAGCGAATACCAAACCACTTAAAAGGGATAGAGCCCGACATAAAGTAAGGCAATAAGCGAGAAAGTGCCTTAACACCCTGTCTTTTCCTGCCCATCCTCAGAATAAAAGGAATATCTCAGACCCACATCGACCAAACCAGCAAAACCAGCTAAATTATTAATGGTATTAACAGCCCAACTAGTTTCTAAGATATAGGATTTGGAATAATCCGTTTCTAGCTCCTTATTCAGTATGATGTCATAAAAGAGCATAGGGGAGACAGCGACTAGTCCGATGATAGCCATCAAAACAAGATGCCAAATAGACAAACCGGCCCAGAGCTGACTCAAGTGACTCTAGAGTGATGGTCCGTTTGAGGCGAACCAATTCTATGACGACAAGAACCGTAATCGAGATAAAGAAGATAGATTTAACGGCCGCTTTTAAAGGTTGAAGTCTCTCTAAAAGACGCTTCATGCCACCACCTCTTTTCGACTAATTCTCACAAGCTCACGAATCATTTGATTGAAAATCTTATATTTACGTTGAGCTAGACGATGCCCTTCTCGACGTTGGACATAAAGCTTATGAATTGGAAAGAGTTCCGAAATCTCCCTAGAATGCCTGATACTGATAACATCCCTTTGCCCCATAACTACCCAAACAGGATAGGCAGCCTGATGTAGACGTTCCCTATCTAGTGGCAAGTCATGAAGCATAAGCCCCGTTACCTGAGCCATGATATCCATTTTAGATGAAAATGGTGACAAGGCTTTTAAGCAAAGATATTGTATATAGACCGCGAATCTTGAGCGTCTCGTCAACCCATTAAAGGTCATATTTCCCGCATTAAGCAAGAGCCCTGCAATCCGGTCAGGATAACGACTAGCATAAACCATAGCCAAATTGGCACCGTCACTATGACCGACAAATAAGGCCTTCTTGATATTCAAATATTGCAAAATTTCCTCCAAATCGGCAGCCATCTGTTCAAAGGTCATCTTAACACTCTGACGACTGGACCTGCCGTGATTACGACTATCAATGAAAATTAAACGATAGTCTCGATACAGAATTCCTTGCTTACCAAAGTAATTTCCTGACAAATTATTGCCATGCAAAAAAACAATTGGAAAGCCCTTTACCGAGATCACGATAATAGATGATTTGACCATCTTTCACTTTGAATTCCATAATATTACCTACCTTTTCACTAACGCATTCTTATACGATAATTAGTCTTATAAGGCATTGAGGCTGATGAATTGGACTTACTCATTCCAAAATCATCTAACCCTCTTCACTCCATTATAACACTTCCACTAGGGAAAGAGTCAGAATATTTGTGCATTTTCTGCAAAAAGAAAAAGCCTTTTCAGGCTTCTCTTCTTATTGTTCGAAAGTTTGTTGAGCGATGAGTTTGTTATAGTTTTCTTCATCTTCTTGATTATCACGGACAACCTTAGATACTGTAAAATGATGATGAAATCAATCCTACACATCCCATGAGGTAGTAACCCTTAACCATCAAAGGCTCTTTAAGGGTATAGAGGCCTACCAACATCAAGATTACGAAGAAGGCAAATGATCCCCATGCCATCATGTTGAAAGATGTTGTGTTACGATACACTTTTTTCTTTACTTTGTTCATAAAGTTAGTCTCCTTTTATATACTAAGACCATTATACCAACAATGTAAGCCTTTCACAACTCAAAACATGAAAAGGTTCTCATCATCCCTTAACCTTCCATTTGTTCTGATAAGTCACTCCACTCTTCCATTAGAGCCTCTTGAGAATCTGTTAAGTCATCCAGCTCTTTCTGCAAGTCAGACAATTCTGCCACATCATTTGTTTCAAGCATGGCAGCAGAAATTTCCTCCAAGCGTTCCTCAATTGTCTCTAGCTCATTTTCAATTTGCTCAATGCGTCGACTTAGTTTACGCATCTCTTTTTGATTGGCTTTTTGAGCTTGATAATCACTAGCTCCCGCTGAAGCTACTTGGACTTCCTCTGATACTTGATTTTCCTCTACCTCAAGTCGTGCCAACTCTTCAAGCTCCGCCTTCTTCTCAAGGTAGTAATCGTAATCTCCAAGATAAATGGCTGCCCCATCCTCAGAAATTTCCATCACTTTGGTTGCCACACGGTTGATAAAGTAACGGTCATGGCTGACAAAGAGAAGCGTTCCATCAAAGTCAATGAGAGCATTTTCCAAGACTTCCTTACTATCAATGTCCAAATGGTTGGTCGGCTCATCTAGGATGAGGAAGTTGTTGTTTTCCATTGATAATTTAGCTAAGAGCAGCCGAGCCTTCTCACCACCTGAAAGCATGGAAACCGACTTTTTGACATCATCACCTGAGAAGAGAAAAGCTCCCAGACGGTTACGAATCTCAACTTCAGGAGTTGTCGCAAAATCATTCCACAACTCATCAAGAACAGTGTTTGACGGTGTCAAGGCAGATTGGGTTTGGTCATAGTAACCCACTTCAACATTGGCACCATAAGTTGATGTTCCCTTGATAAATGGCAGCTTTACCTACTACCGACTTGATAAAGGTTGTTTTTCCCGATACCATTAGGTCCCACAATGGCAATGGCATCCATCTTCTTAACATCCAGGGAAATAGGCTCTGAGAGAATCTCATCGTCATAACCAATAGCAGCATCCCTCACTGTCAAGACCACATTTCCCAGAGACCTTATCCGCATGAAAGGTCATATTTGCTGACTTCTGACCTTCTGTTGGCTTATCCAGACGTTCCATTTTCTCTAGCTGTTTGCGACGGGCTTGAGCACGCTTAGTTGTAGAGGCACGGACAATATTACGATTAACAAAGTCCTCCAGCTTAGCAATTTCCTTTTGTTGCTTTTCGAAGTTCTTTGCTTCAGTGGCCAACTTTTCAGCCTTAAGGTCCATGAATTTTGAATAGTTTCCGACATAACGATCTAAACTATGTTTGGTCAAATCTAGGGTTACTGTCGCAACCTTGTCCAAAAAATAACGGTCGTGACTGACAATGATTAGAGCTCCCTGATAATTGACCAAGTAATTCTCCAACCAGGCAATGGTTTCGATATCCAAGTGGTTGGTCGGTTCGTCCAGTACCAAGAGCTCAGGCTTCTCAAGCAGCATTTTCGCCAAAGCCAGGCGTGTATTTTGCCCTCCAGAAAGATCTGAAATGGGCATCTCCCACATGCTTTCATCAAACTTAAAACCATTGAGAATAGCTCTGATATCAGATTCATAGGTAAAACCACCACGCTGTCTGAAATCCTCAGAAAGGCGATCATAGTCAGTCATTAACTTGTCCAATTCTACCCCAGTCAACTCGGCCATCTTCATTTCCATGTCACGCAGACGTTTTTCATCTGCACGTAAGTCTGCAAAGACATTTAACATTTCTGCATAGATGGTATTGCTAGACTCAAAGCGACTATCCTGAGCCAAGTAAGACAAATTCAAATCACGTTTTGTATTGATTTCACCACTCGTCGGCGCTTCCTCTCCAACCAAGATTTTCAATAAGGTTGATTTTCCAGCACCGTTACGGCCAACCAGGGCAATACGATCACGTTCATCTACCTGAATATTAATATTATCAAAGAGCACATCTCCTGAGAAAGAGCGCTCAATCTTGTTTCCTTGTAAAATAATCATAACGTTTCAATTATACCAAAAAAGCCAAGCTCCTGCTTAGGCTTTCTGACTTTCTTTCAAAATGCTTGCTACCTTAGTATTAATCAAATCGATAGCAACAGTATTTGTGACACCTTCAGGAATCACCACATCTGCGTAGCGTTTCGTAGGTTCGATAAACTGGTGGTACATAGGTTTAACCACACTGATATATTGCTCAATGATACTATCCAAGCTACGGCCACGCTCTTCCATATCACGCTTGATACGACGAATAATACGAATGTCATCATCAGTATCTACAAAAAGCTTGATATCCATCAAATCACGCAAACGTTTATCCTCAAGTACCAAAATTCCTTCAACAATGAAGACATCCTGTGGTTCCTGACGATAAGTCTTTTCACTGCGTGTATGCTGCGTGTAGTCATAAATCGGAATATCCACTGGACGCCCAGCAATCAGCTCATTGATATGTTCAATCATAAGATCTGTATCAAAGGCAAAAGGATGGTCGTAGTTCGTTGACACACGCTCTTCAAAAGTCAAATGTGACTGATCCTTATAATAAGAATCATGCTCAATCATAGCAATTTTCTCATCTGGAAAATTTGATAGAATGGCACGAGAAACACTGGTCTTACCGCCACCAGAGCCACCCGTAACCCCAATAATAATCGGTTTTTTAGGCATGGTAAATTCCTATCTAATATAGTCTTTCCTATCTATTCTACACTAAATCATGATATAATAAAAGCAAATCCATATAGAAAATGAGACTTTTATGTTTAAAAACTTTCCTGAACAATGGCAAGACCTCCTTAAAGAAAAAGGAATCACTACAGAGACTGCCATTCAAAAAGAACTCTTTGCACCAATCACTGAAGGAGATAATGTCCTAGGTATCAGTCCTACAGGAACAGGTAAGACCCTTGCCTACCTTCTCCCACTGCTCCTCAAACTCAAACCCAAAAAAGCTCAGCAACTGCTTATCCTAGCACCTAATTCTGAACTTGCTGGACAGATTTTCGACGTAACCAAACAGTGGGCTGAGCCACTAGGACTCACTGCCCAGCTCTTCCTTTCTGGCTCTAGTCAAAAGCGACAAATTGAACGCCTGAAGAAAGGACCAGAAATTCTCATCGGAACCCCTGGCCGTGTCTTTGAGCTGATTAAACTCAAAAAGATCAAGATGATGAACGTCAATACTATCGTCCTTGATGAATTTGATGAGCTTCTCAGTGATAGCCAATACCATTTTGTGACAAAAATCAGCCACCATGTTCCTCGTGATCATCAAATGATCTATATTTCAGCAACCAACAAAATTGACGATCAAGTTCTTGTCGAAAATACTATCGTTTATGACCTGTCTGATCAGGAATTAGACACCATTAAACATTATTATATCAGTGTTGATAAACGTAACCGTGTCGAACTTCTCCGTAAGTTCTCCAATATTCCTGACTTCCGTGGTCTAGTCTTTTTCAACAGTCTTTCTGACCTTGGGGCTACTGAAGAGCGCCTCCAATTTAACGGAGCTTCAGCGGTATCATTGGCTAGTGACATCAACGTCAAATTCCGTAAGATTATCTTGGAAATTCAAGAACCATGAGATTTCACTCTTACTAGGTACTGACCTCTTGGCACGAGGCATCGATATTGAAAATCTGGAAGTGGTCATCAACTTCGATATCCCTCGAGACCGTGAAGCCTACACTCACCGTGCAGGTCGTACCGGCCGTATGGGAAATGAAGGTAGCGTCATTAGCTTGGTAACTCATCCAGAAGACCTCAAAAAACTTAAAAAATTCGCTAAAGTATCAGAACTGGTTCTTAAAAACCAAGAGCTTCACGAAAAATAAGCCATTACAAAAGCACTTCAGTGTACTCTGAAGTGCTTTTAACATATACAGATTAGGCTTTTTTACCAAAGTCCTCAATCATTTGTTCCATTTCCTCACGACTTGGAGTTGTCAACATATAAAGGAAGTCACCTTGCAACTCTGCAAAGGCTGCAGGCATGATTTTCTTAACTTTAAGTTGTTCACGATACTTATCGAAAAAAGTTCTTCTTCTGAGTAAGCATAGTGAGAGCTTGCACGACGTGAAGTTGCCAAACAGTAAAGTGGCTCAAACTGAGAAGCTGGGAATGGTTCACCAGCAACGATATCCGCATAGCCCTTGTACAAATCAAACGAATGAGCATAGTTATAGACGTCGATTGTGAAACCACCTGCTGGTCGGTTGTTATATTCAATAGCAATATAATCATCACCATCACGGAAGAACTCAATATGGAAGAAACGTTCCTTCATACCAAATTCTTTGACAATTGCCTCACCATACTTACGTAACTTAGGATCCATATCCTTAAGAACGTAGTAAGAATTATCCATCTTGTAAATCATCAAGTCAAGTGGAGTGTGGGCATAATCGAAAGTTGTTGAGAAAACAATATTACCATCATGGTCAATCAAACCATCGAAAGTACAGATTTCACTTGAAGTTACAAATTTTTCAAAGAAATAAACTGTTTCATGATCCCACTCAGCCTTGAAATGATTGATATCATCTTCTGTTTCAAGTTTGAAGGTTGCAGCTGCACCAACCCCATTATCTGGCTTAGCAATCATTGGAAGACCGATTTCTTTCACAGCTTTATCCACATCTTCGTCAGTTTTAATGACAGCACCTGGCACAACTGGAACACCAGCTTTTTGGAAGAGTTTCTTCATTTCAGACTTGAATTTAGTCTTCTTAAGGTCTTCTGGCTTAGCACCAAAAACATTGAACTGTTCACGAAGAGCAGCATCCAATTCCAACCAGTATTCATTATGAGATTCGATACGATCGATTGGACCATGTTTGTAGAAAAGAAAGGCTACGGCACGCTTAACTTCATCCAAGTTTTCCAGATTATCTACACGGAAGTACTCTGTCAAAGCATCTTTCAAAGGTTGATCTAACTGTTCATAAGGCTCTTGACCAATACCAAGAACAGTGATTCCCTTATTAGCAAGTTCAACTGTAAACTGTTGGAAGTTTTGTGGATAGTATGGTGAAATAACAAGATAATTCATTAGTGATTCCTCTTTTATAGTTATTTAGATAGGATAGACAAAGAAATTATAGGTTCATATTGTCAAGGAAATAAGGCATTTGTTTACGCCACCATTCCCAATCGTGAGCGACATCATGGCCCCACTCAGAGAACCAAGCTGGAATATTCTTTTGTTCAAAGGCTTCCTTAAGTTTATAGTAAGAAGGAAGACCATCTTGTTCCCAAGCACCAAGACCTGTACATACGATGATCTCAGCTTGACGGTAGACGGTCGATGAAACCAACCATCATTTTGGTTCCAGATATAATCTGATGGGGAATTTTGGTAAATAGCTTCATCCCCTCCAAACTCACCCACAAAGAAACGAGCATCGTAGACACCACTAAGGGCTACTACTTTATTGAAAACATCAGGGTGTTGCAAGAAGAAATTAAGCGCATGGTAAGCACCCATTGAACATCCTGTTGTCATCATTGGATCAAACCAACCAGTTTTGTGTTTGATAAATGGAATAGCTTCTTCAATAACATAACGTTCATAAGCACGATGCATTTCAGCACGATCGTGTGGATTTTTCCAATCACAAAGCCAGCTTTCACTATCCACACTTGAAAGCGTAAAGAATTGTACGCGTCCTTCTTCGATAAAACGTGCACAAGCATCAATCATACCAAAGTCATAGTATTCGTTATGGCTACCACCTGATGAGGCAAAAACCACAACAGGGATACCAGCGTGCCCGTAACGGTTAACATACATTTCACGATTAAGTTGACCACTCCAGTGGCTAAGATGTTCGATATTCATATTTATATTCCTTTTCCTAAATTAAAAATATTTTGCGTTAATATAGACTAGTCCCACTTTTCAGCGAAAAAGCGAAGACAGTCTGGTAAATTCTCAGCCCAAGCTTCTTCATTGTGTTCAGCGCCAGATTGAATGTGAATCTTGATATTTTCCAAATCAACCCCACGAGCAATCAAATCATGGTAATAGCTCAATGAAGAGTCAATGTAAGCCTGCTTAATGTTACCAGCCATCAAGGTCTTGTCAGTATCATCAGCTTCCTCAGTCCCTACATAAATGTAGACACGTTGATCTGCATCGAGCTTTGACGCGACATGTAACGATCAAAGGCATCTTGATGCAACCAGTTAGCTGAAGAAAATACCCCAAGACAACCAATCTGCTCCTTATAATCAAGCCCCATAAACTGAGTGATATTACCACCAAGAGATGATCCAATCATAGCTGTATGCTGACGATCTGAGAGGGTACGGTACTCCTTGTCAATAAAGGGTTTAACCACATCCATGACAAACTCCGCATACTCTACTCCCTTGCCTCCGAACTGAACACCAGGGATATTCGATTCTTGGTACTTCCACGCAGAATACTCATTCATACGGCCAGGGCCATCATTATCGATAGCTACAACAATCATACGCGAAATATCAGGATTACGTTTGATTGTTGGGATAATCTTCCAAGAATAGCCAGAAAATGACTCCTTACTATAAAGAACATTCTGACCATCATGGAAATACACGACAGGGTAAGAACGATCTGTATCCGTTTCATAGTTCTTAGGCAGAAGAACACGCACACGACGAAGTTTACCCAGTGTATGGCACCTCTAACTCATGCGTCTTCATAACCAAGTAAAAATAAGATTTATTCATTGTCAGAAAACTCTCTATATTCGAAATTTAGTTCTATTATACCATATTTTAAAAGAAAAAGAGTCCCTATAATGAGGACTCTTTACACTTTTTTAATGATTGAATAGCTAAACTCTTAGTAGTTTGCGATATCAAATACTGTTGATTTCACACGAGTCATAGCTTCGATAGAGTATTTCACACCTTGAGTTCCGGCACCGGATCCTTTAACACCAAGGAATGGGAAGTTATCTGTACCACGTTGTGTTTTGTTGTTGATGTGAACTGTACCAACTTCAAGTTGTTCAGCAATTGCAAACGCACGTGGGTAGTCTTGAGTGAAGACTGCACCTTGAAGACCAAATTCAGATTCGTTAGAAATCTTGATTGCTTCTTCTACTGAAGATACACGGATGAATGGCAATACTGGACCAAATGGTTCTTCCCAAGCAAGACGCATGTCAGTTGTCACATGGTCAAAGACAGCTGGGTAGATAAGGTTACCTTCACGTTTCAATTCAGTTTTAGCAGTAGCACCTTGTTCAACGGCATCATCAATCAAACCTTGAACGAAGTCAGCTGCTTTTGTATCGATAAGTGGTGTAACGCTTGCGCTTTCTTCAGGCATACCAACAGTGATATTACCTACCAAAGCAGTTACTTTTTCTACCAATTCATCTGCAACACTATCCATTACAAGAACACGTTTGATAGCTGTACAACGTTGACCTGAATAGTCAAAGGCACCAGCAACAATGTTTTTAGCAGTCAAGTCAAGATCAGCATCTTCAAGAACGATAGCGGCATCTTTACCACCAAGTTCAAGCATGATTGGACGCATAGCTGCCAAACGACCGATGTTTTCACCAACTGGTGTTGAACCTGTGAAGTTGATGAAATCAACTGCTTTGTGTTCAACGATGTAGTCACCGATAACAGAACCACGACCTGTGATAGAGTTCAAGACACCTGCAGGGATACCAGCTTCAACAAATGCTTCAACCAAAAGAAGACCTGAGATAGAACCTTGTGTTGGTGGTTTGAAGGCAACAACGTCACCAGCAATCAAGGCAGGAGCAATTTTAGAACCAGCCAAGTTTACTGGGTAGTTAAATGGAGAGATAGCAAGGACAAGACCTACTGGTTCGCGACGAACAACAGCGATTTTTTTCTTGCTACCAGCGTCAAACGCACCACCTTCAAGTACTTCACCTTCCAAACGCAAACCTTCTTCAGCTGCATAGTGGATGATTTCAGCAGTACGAACAACCTCACCGATTGCAGATTTCAAACCTTTAGAGATTTCTTTAGAAAGAACTTGTCCGATTTTTTCTGCATCACGTTCCAAGATATCTGCTGCTTTATGAAGGTAAGCTGCACGTTCAGCATATGAAAGCGCACGCCATGCTGGAAGTGCTGCTTTAGCTGCTGCGTAGACTTCGTCTACTTCAGCTTGGCTCATCGCTGGAACTGATCCAAGTTCCTCACCGTTTGCAGGTGCGTAAATAGTAATTTCGTTTTCAGATGTTTTCCACTCACCATTGACATAGTTTTTGTATTGTTTAGCCAAGATAGTAACTCCTTTTATCTATTATAAGACCTATTTTATCATTTTTTTAGAAATAATCCAAGATTTAAACGAGAATTATTCAGAAAATTTTGACAAAAAATAGTTTTAATTATTAACCTAGGTTAGCCGTATTCTACTCCTAAGCAAAGAATGAGTCAATTATTTTGTCTCTGTTTAGCTATAAAAAAAGTGAAAGCCTAAGCCTCCACTTTTTATGATTAGTCTACGTTAACGTATTCTTTTGAAAGTTCAAGAACTTCTTCCATTGTTGAACATTCAGTAAGCGCACGGTTAGCGTATTCTTCCATTTTAGCTGTGTCAAGTTTCTTCATCAAGCTACGTGTACGAAGAACAGATGTCGCTGACATTGAGAACTCATCCAAGCCCATTCCGACAAGAAGTGGAACAGCAGTTTGGTCACCGGCCATTTCACCACACATACCAGCCCATTTACCTTCAGCATGAGCCGCTTTGATAACATTGTTAATCAAACGAAGGATTGATGGGTTATATGGTTGGTAAAGGTATGAAACTTGTTCGTTCATACGGTCAGCAGCCATAGTGTATTGGATAAGGTCGTTTGTACCAATTGAGAAGAAATCAACTTCTTTAGCAAATTGGTCAGCAAGCATAGCTGCAGCAGGGATTTCAATCATGATACCTACTTCGATATCGTCTGCAACGGCAACACCTTCAGCAACCAATTTAGCTTTTTCTTCTTCAAGAATACCTTTAGCAGTACGGAACTCATTCAACAAAGCAACCATTGGGAACATGATACGCAATTTACCGTGAACAGATGCACGAAGCAAGGCACGCAATTGTGTACGGAACATTTGGTTACCAGTTTCAGAGATAGAAATACGCAAAGCACGGTAACCCAAGAATGGGTTCATTTCTTTAGGAAGATCGAAGTAAGGGAGTTCTTTATCCCCACCGATATCCATTGTACGAACGACAACAGGTTACCGTTCATACCTTCAAGAACTGCTTTGTATGCTTCATATTGGTCATCTTCAGTTGGGAAGTCTTGAGAATCCATATACAAGAATTCTGTACGATAGAGACCAACAGCTTCTGCACCGTTATCATTTACACCTTCAACGTCTTTAGGTGTACCGATGTTAGCAGCCAATTCGAAATGTTTTCCATCAGCAGTAACTGTTTGAGCATCTTTAAGGAGAGCCCATTCAGCTTTTTGTTTAGCGTAAGCTTCACCAGCTGCTTTAAACTCAGCAATTTGCTCTTCAGTTGGGTTGATAACAACTTCACCAGTAATACCTGAAACCGCCAAAATGTCGCCATCTTTGACAAGTTCTGTGATGTTATTTGTACCAAGAACGGCTGCGATTTCAAGTGTACGAGCCATGATTGCAGAGTGACTTGTACGTCCACCGATATTAGTAACAAAAGCTTTTACGTACTTTTTGTTCAACTGAGCTGTATCAGATGGTGTCAAGTCATGAGCAACAACGATTGATTCTTCGTTAATTGTTGCTGGGTTAGGCAATTTCTTACCAAGCAAGTTAGCAAGCACACGTTTTGTAACGTCACGAATATCCGCTGCACGTTCTTGCATGTATGGGTTGTCTTCCATACCTTCAAAAATAGCGATAAACATGTCTGTTACTTCTGTCAAAGCAGCTTCAGCATTAACTTGTTTAGCACGGATAGTTTCTTTAATTTGACCAGTCATTTCTGGGTCAGCAAGAACCATCAAGTGAGCATCAAAAACGGCTGCCGCTTCTTCACCAAGGCTTTCAACTGCTTTCGCGGATAACAGAAAGCTCGTCTTGTGACGCCGCTAGAGCAGCATCTAGACGAGCCTCTTCTGCACTTGTATCTTCAACTGTTACAGTTTCAAATGACAAGTCCGGTTGAACAAGCAGATATGCCTTAGCAACTGCAACACCGTCAGATGCTGCGATTCCTTTAAGCATTTCTGTCATATTCTTATGCCAATCCTTCTTTTGTCATTGTTTCTGCGATTGCTGCGATTGCGTCATCAGCATCAGCACCTTCTGCAGAGATAGTTACGTCAGCACCTTGACCAACACCAAGGCTCATAACACCCATGATAGATTTAAGGTTAACTGCTTTACCTTTGTAGTCAAGAGTGATATCTGAAGCAAATTTGCTAGCTGTTTGAACAAGCAAAGTAGCTGGACGTGCGTGGATACCTGTTTCTGCAACAATGTGGAAATCTTTAGAAGCCATAATGGATTCTCCTTCTTCATTTGGAATATTTGAGTTATCAATGATAACCCTTACAATTTAGAATTATAACATAGCTAATTGAGATTAGCAAGGTTAAAACGTACTTTCTACAAGTTTTTCGAAAGCTTGTCTCTCATTTTACTGGTCATTTTCATTTTTCAAAACATAAACAAATACTAGTCTCTAGTTATTTACAACATTTTCAGAAAATTTCTTTCATGGTGTTTTCAATCGTTAATTTTCATTTTCGAGCAAAAACAATCACATAATTGAAAGAATTTGATTGCTAAAGGCACTCGTTGAATAAGCTTGTTTCCCAAATGCTAAGTCAGCTGTAAAGATATCAGCTTTAAATGTCTTCTCAATAGCACTTGTAATCAGTTGAGCTGCCTCAGTCCAACCAATATAATCTAGAAGCATGCAGCCAGATAATAAAACTGAGCAAGGGTTAGCCTTATCTTGATCCGCGATATCTGGAGCTGTTCCATGTGTTGCTTCAAAAATAGCATGGCCTGTTTGATAGTTAATGTTGGCTCCAGGGGAGATGCCGATACCACCAACTTGTGCAGCCAAGGCATCACTGGCATAATCACCATTCAAGTTAGTTAAGGCAACAACATCAAATTTTTCTGGATTCAAAAGAATCTGTTGGAGAAAGTTATCAGCGATTATATCATTAATCTCTAGACGACCAGCTAGCAATTCTGCTTTATAGTCTTCCTGAGCTACTTCATAACCCCATTTACGGAAGCCACCTTCTGTGAATTTTTGAATATTCCCTTTATGAACCAATGTCACTTTCTTTAGATTGTTCTTGAGAGCATAATCGATAGCAGAGCGAATGAGACGTTTACTTCCTTCTATTGAAATTGGCTTGATTCCGATACTACTTGATTCTGGGAAGCGAATTTTATTAACATTCATTTCTGTCTGGAGAAACTCAATCACGCGCTTGACATCTGCCGTTCCTGCTTCCCATTCAATCCCCGCATAAATATCTTCAGTATTTTCACGGAAGATAGTAATATTTGTTTTTTCTGGTTCCTTAAGTGGACTTGCTACTCCGTCAAAGTAACGAACAGGTCTAACACAAGCGTAGAGATCAAGTTCTTGACGTAAAGCTACATTTAAAGAACGAATACCACCACCTACTGGCGTCTCAAGCGGTCCCTTAATAGCTACTAAACTTTCTCGAATAGCCTCCAAGGTTTCTTTCGGCAACCATTCACCTGTTTTGTCATAAGCCTTCTTACCGGCTAAAAGCTCTTGCCACTCAATATGACGCTTTCCTTCATAGGCTACTTCTACTGCTTTATCAAAGATTGCTTGGGCATTCTTCCAGATATCATGTCCAACACCATCTCCTTCAATAAAAGGGATAATTGGACGATCAGAAACTTGAAGCTGTCCATTTTTCATTACGATTTTTTCTGCCATATAGCTTTCCTCCCTAGCGTTTTTCTAAAGGAATATACGTCATATTTTCTTGTCCGATGTACTGTGAGCGTGGACGAATCAATTTATTATTTTTTTGCTGCTCTTGAATATGAGCAATCCAGCCGGCAACACGACTCATAGCAAAGATAAGGGTGAAGATATCGCTGTCAATTCCTAGAGTATGGTATACGGTGGCTGAATAGAAGTCCACATTGGGAATCAATCCCTTCTTATCTTTCATGAATTCTTCAATTTCTTGAGACATATTAAAGAATTCTTCATTCTCAGTACCCTCTGTCAACTTTTTAGCCATATCTCTTAAGAAAATTTCACGAGGATCCTGTTTCTTGTATACACGGTGTCCAAATCCCATGATTTTTTCTTTAGAATCAAGTTTTTCCTGCAAGTAAGCATTAACATCACCAGATTCACGGATTTCTTTAAGCATATCAAAGACGCGTTCATTAGCTCCACCATGCAGGGGACCTTTTAGAGCTCCAATAGCTGTTGTGACACAAGAATAGATATCTGTCAGAGTCGAGGCACAAACACGCGCTGCAAAAGTTGAAGCATTCAACTCATGGTCAGCATGTAGAATTAATGCCTTATTCATAGCTTCAATTTCAATTTCAGAAGGTTCAACACCATTCAGCATGTAGAGAAAATTAGCCGCAAAACCTAAATCTTCTCTTGGTTTGAGGGGCATTTTACCAGTACGTAAGCGTGCAAAAGTCGTAATAATTGTAGGCAATTTAGCCATCAATTCAATACTTTGCTGATAAATTGCCTCCATGGATCTTTCCTCGGCGTCAACATTGTAAACTCCAAGAAGGGAGACTGTTGAACGTAACACACTCATTGGGTGCAAATGTGGACGAGACTGGATAAGAATGCATTGCTCTACAGCATCAGAAATATCATAGTTCTTACGCAACTCAGCTTCAAAATACTTGAGTTCCATTTGCGTAGGAAGATGACCATTCCACAAGAGATAAATCACTTCCTCAAAAGACGCTTTATTATCCATAAACTCGGAAATATCATATCCCGAATACGATAAATGATCATCGATAATAGATGAAATCCTAGTATTACAGGCAATCATGTCCTTAAGTCCATTAATTTCAACTGTTGTCATATTAGGCTCCCTTCAATTTTTTTCTTACAACCATTGGCAAGATACCACCATTTTTATAGTAGCGAATATCAGCATCTGCATCGAAGCGTACCAAGGCTTTAAAGGTTTTGGTTTGTTCAGGTGTTGAAGCTGTAACAGTGATAACATCATGGACACCTGGATTTTCTGAAAGGTCAAAGCTAAAGGTCTCATGTCCTGTCAATCCAAGACTTTCAGCATTTTCTCCTTCCATAAATTGGACTGGTAAAATCCCCATCATAACGAGATTTGAACGGTGGATACGCTCAAAACTCTCAGCAAGCACTACTTTTACACCAAGAAGATTAGCACCTTTAGCCGCCCAGTCACGACTTGAGCCCATACCATAATCCTTACCGGCTATTACAAGCGTATCTTGATTAGCTTCTTTATATTTCATAGCAGCATCATATATAGGTAGAATGTCACCATCATATTTAGTATATCCACCAATTTTTCCATCTGCTAGCTCATTCTTGATACGAATATTAGCAAAGGTTCCTCGCATCATGACTTCATGATTACCACGACGGCTACCATAAGAATTAAATTCTTGATAATCAACACCATTCTCAGTCAAATAACGAGCTGCTGGACTATTTCTGGCAATATTACCTGCCGGAGAAATATGGTCTGTTGTAACCGTATCTCCAAATTTAGCCAAAACCTTCAAATCTTTCAATGGTTTAATGCTCAAATCATCTCCTAAAGCATCAAAGTAAGGCGGGTTTTGAATATAGGTAGAGTTTTGATTCCATTTATAATTTTGACTTTGTTCAGTAGGAATGGCATTCCACTTCTCACTATCAGAAAAGACACTGGCATATTCATCTTGGAAGAGTTGACGGGTGACGTATTTATCAACATAAGTCTCAATTTCTTCACGAGATGGCATAACATCCTCTAAATAAACAGCTTGACCATTGTCGTCAAAACCTAAAGGTTCAGTTGTCAAATCAATATTCGTGTTACCAGCTAAGGCATAAGCAACAACCAATGGTGGGCTAGCCAAGAAATTCGCTTTAACAAGTGGATTAATACGCCCTTCAAAATTACGATTTCCTGACAAAACAGCACTCGCTAATAAATCAGTGTCTACAATAGCCTTAGCCACCTCAGGACGTAAGTCTCCTGAGTTCCCAATACAGGTTGTGCAACCGTAACCTACCAAGTTAAAGCCAAGCTTATCTAGATAGGTTTGCAAGCCTGAAGCTTTGAGATAACCAGTAACAACCTTAGAACCTGGGTGCCAAAGATGTCTTCACTGTTGGAGATACTTTTAATCCTTTCTCAACCGCTTTTTTAGCTAAAAGACCGGCTGCCATAAGAACGTAAGGATTTGAAGTATTGGTACATGATGTGATAGCTGCAATGGCCACATGACCTGTTTGAATTGTTTCTGAATGATCCTCAAAGTCAACGTTTGCAGTTTTTGCTAGCTCTTCCTTATCCAAACCAAAACCACGGACACCTGCTTCTCGTACCACTGCATCTTGAAATTCTTGCTTAGCATCTGATAAGAGAATCAAATCCTGTGGACGTTTAGGACCTGAGATAGAAGGTTTAATGGATGACAAATCAATTTCAACAATCTTAGTATACTTGGCTTCTTTACTTGGATCATAGAAAAGATGATTGGCTTTTGTATAGGCTTCAGTGACTTGGATATGATCCTCATCACGGTTAGTTAAACGCATGTAGTTAAGAGTCTCGTCATCAATAGGAAAATAACCACAGGTCGCACCATATTCTGGTGCCATATTAGCGACTGTGGCACGGTCAGCTAGAGACAAACTCTTCAAGCCAGGTCCAAAGTACTCAACAAATTTACCAACCACATTTTCAGAACGAAGCACCTGAGTAATCTTGAGAGCCAAATCTGTTGCCGTTGCAATTTTAGGCAACTCTCCTGTCAAATGTACACCAATAACCTCTGGAATTGGAAAATAAGATGCTTCACCGAGCATCGCTGCTTCAGCTTCAATTCCGCCAACGCCCCAACCAAGGACGCCAATACCATTAATCATAGTCGTGTGACTATCTGTACCAAACATAGAGTCAGGATATAGGAGCCCATCATTTTCAATAATGACATCACTCAAAAATTCAATATTAACCTGGTGAATAATACCTGTAGCTGGTGGAACCGCACGATAATTTTCAAAAGACTTTTCAGCCCACTTAAGAAATTCATAGCGCTCGTTATTACGTTTAAACTCTAGATTGATATTATCTTCAAGAGCAGTATCACATCCGTATGAATCCACTTGGACAGAGTGGTCGATGACCAAATCTACTGGAATCTCGGGATTAATAAATTCGGCTTTACCACCATTAGCCACTATAGCATCACGCATTGAAGCTAAATCAACAACAACAGGAACTCCTGTAAAATCTTGTAAGATAACACGACTTGGTTTAAAAGGCACTTCAGAAATTGTTGGAAAATTCGGAAATTTCATTAGATCAGAAATGTGAGATTCCTTAACATCCTCGCCATCTTTTTTTCGGAGGAGACTTTCAAGTATTATTCGAATGGTATAAGGTAGCTCTCCGACCTTAACATCATGAGATTTTGCTGCTTTTTCGAGATCATAGAAAGAGAATGTCTTACCATTTACAGTTAGATTTGAACAGTATTCTTGCATACTTGAACCTCCATTAGTTAAAAATTTTCTTTATTCTACACTGTTTTTTTGGAAAAAACAAATAGAATTGGCATTTTGATGTTATATTATATAACATCAGAGGTGAGATATTTCTTTTTTAGTCAATTCCATAAACAAATCCTATTTAATTTAGGAAACTTAAAAAAGCCTTTAAAACACAAGATATAGGGTTGTGTTTTAATACTAAACACAAAATCTTGTATTTCCTTAAGATATTTAGCTTGATTTTTCCCAATATTTTGGGTATTCTATTAGAGTCGAAAAAGTGGCTCTTGGCCACTTAAAATCTTTTTATAAAGGAGTATTTGCAATGGCAAAGATCACATTGTTTTCTAAAAACAACTGCATGCAGTGCAAAATGACTAAAAAATTCTTGGAAAAGGAAGGTGCTGATTTCGAAGAAATCAACATTGATGAACAGCCAGAAAAAATCGATTACGTTAAAAGCCTCGGTTTCACTGCTGCTCCAGTTATTGAAGCCGGCGATATCGTCTTTTCAGGTTTTCAACCTGCTAAACTTAAAGAAATCCTTTAATTATCAAGTTTTTATATAGAAAGGAACTTGTTTGCTTAGTTTAATGTTTTAACCTTAATCTACTATTAAACTGAGCCTGGTATCTGTATTATGTCTTTAAAAAATCTTGGCGATGTTTCATACTTCCGCCTCAATAACGAAATTAACCGTCCTGTTAACGGTCAAATTCCTTTGCATAAGGATAAAGAAGCGCTTCGTGCCTTCTTCCTTGAAAACGTTAAGCCAAATTCAATGGCATTCAACAGCATCACAGATAAAATTAATTATTTGATTGAGAACGATTATATTGAGTCTGAATTCATCGGTAAATACGAACCTGCTTTCATCGAAAAATTGTCTGCAGAAATTCATTCTCAAAAATTCCGCTTCCAATCTTTCATGGCAGCCTACAAGTTCTATCAACAATATGCCCTCAAAACAAACGATGGCGAGTCTTACCTCGAAAGTATTGAAGATCGTGTTCTATTCAACGCCCTTTACTTTGCTGATGGTGATGAAAAACTAGCTAGTGACCTTGCCAACGAAATGATTCACCAACGTTACCAACCTGCTACTCCTTCATTTTTAAATGCTGGACGTAGTCGTCGTGGTGAACTCGTGTCATGTTTCCTTATTCAAGTAACAGATGACATGAATTCTATCGGACGTTCTATCAACTCTGCCCTCCAGTTATCACGTATTGGTGGTGGGGTAGGTATTAGCCTGTCTAACCTTCGTGAAGCTGGTGCTCCTATCAAAGGATATGCTGGGGCAGCCTCTGGTGTCGTGCCTGTTATGAAGCTTTTTGAAGATAGCTTCTCTTACTCAAACCAACTTGGCCAACGTCAAGGTGCTGGTGTTGTTTATTTGGATGTTTTCCACCCAGATATCCTTGCCTTCCTTTCTACTAAGAAAGAGAATGCTGATGAGAAGGTGCGTGTTAAGACACTATCACTTGGTGTTACAGTTCCAGATAAATTCTACGAGTTGGCACGTAATAATGAAGATATGTACCTCTTCAGTCCTTACTCAGTCGAAAAAGAGTACGGTAAACCATATAACTACATTGATATTACAGCTATGTACGATGAGTTGGTTGCCAATCCAAATATCACAAAAACCAAGATTAATGCCCGTGAGCTAGAAACTGAAATTTCTAAACTCCAACAAGAATCAGGTTATCCATATATCGTCAATGTTGATACAGCCAATCGACACAATCCAATCGATGGTAAGATTATCATGTCCAACCTCTGTTCTGAAATTCTCCAAGTTCAAACACCAAGTGAACTTAACGATGCACAAGAGTTTGTTAAACTCGGTACAGACATTTCATGTAACCTTGGATCAACTAATATCCTTAACATGATGACTTCACCTGACTTTGGTCGTTCGATTAGAGCTATGACACGTGCGCTTACCTTTGTTACAGATAGCTCAAGTATTGATGCTGTTCCATCTATCAAAAATGGTAACCAACAAGCTCATACCTTTGGTTTGGGAGCTATGGGGCTTCACTCTTACCTCGCTAAACACCATATCGAGTATGGTAGCCCTGAATCTGTTGAATTCACTAATATCTACTTCATGCTTATGAACTACTGGACTTTAGTTGAATCTAACAACATTGCCCGTGAACGTCAAGAAACCTTTGTCGGTTTTGAAAAATCAAAATATGCTGATGGTTCTTACTTTGACAAATACGTTACAGGCCAATACGTTCCTAAATCTGACCGTATCAAAGAACTTTTCGATGGCCACTTTATCCCACAAGCCAAAGATTGGGAAGAACTACGTGAACTCGTTAAGAAAGATGGACTCTACCATCAAAATCGTTTGGCTGTTGCGCCAAATGGCTCAATCTCTTACATTAACGACTGTTCGGCTTCTATCCATCCAATCACACAACGTATTGAAGAACGTCAAGAAAAGAAAATCGGAAAAATCTACTATCCAGCCAACGGTCTTTCAACAGACACAATTCCTTTCTACACTTCAGCCTACGACATGGACATGCGTAAAGTTATCGACGTTTATGCCGCTGCAACTGAACACGTTGATCAAGGTTTGTCATTAACCCTATTCTTGCGTAGTGAGTTACCAAAAGAAATTTACGAATGGAAAACAGAAAATAAACAAACGACTCGTGACCTTTCTATCCTTCGTAACTACGCCTTTAACAGGGAATTAAATCAATCTACTACATCCGTACTTATACAGATGACGGTGAAGAGGTTGGTTCTAACCAATGTGAAAGCTGTGTCATCTAAGATAGTGATTTAACGATAACAACCTCACTACTCTTATTTACAAAATGCATTAAAAGGTCGGTTCGCCGACTTTTTTAATAGATCAACTCAAAAAACTATATCATGATTTTGAATTATGATAAAATAGTAACGATATCAATAAAGAAAGAGGTTTCTAATGGAAACTTACTACAAAGCCATTAACTGGAATGAAATCGAAGATGCGATTGATAAATCTACCTGGGAAAAATTGACCGAACAATTTTGGCTAGATACACGTATCCCACTTTCAAATGACCTTGATGACTGGCGTAAACTTTCAGCTGAAGAAAAGGATTTGGTTGGAAAAGTTTTCGGTGGTTTAACCTTGCTAGATACCATGCAATCTCAAACTGGTGTTGAAGCCATTCGTGCAGACGTCCGTACACCTCATGAAGAAGCTGTATTGAACAACATTCAGTTCATGGAATCTGTTCACGCGAAATCTTACTCTTCAATCTTCTCAACTTTGAATACTAAATCTGAAATTGAAGAAATTTTCGAGTGGACAAACAGTAACGAATACCTCCAAACCAAGGCGAAAATCATTAACGATATCTATGAAAATGGAACGCCTCTTCAGAAAAAGGTTGCTTCAACATATCTTGAAACATTCCTTTTCTATTCAGGGTTCTTCACTCCACTCTATTATCTTGGTAATAACAAGCTAGCTAATGTCGCTGAAATCATTAAGCTCATTATCCGTGACGAATCTGTTCACGGAACCTATATTGGCTATAAATTCCAACTAGGGTTCAACGAATTGACTGAAGAAGAGCAAGAAAGTTTCCGTGAATGGATGTATGATCTTCTCTACCAATTGTATGAAAATGAAGAGCTCTACACTAAATCTCTTTATGATGGTGTTGGATGGACTGAGGAAGTTATGACTTTCCTTCGTTATAACGCCAACAAGGCTCTCATGAACCTGGGACAAGATCCACTCTTCCCAGATAGTGCGAACGATGTTAACCCAATCGTTATGAATGGTATTTCTACAGGAACATCTAACCACGACTTCTTCTCTCAAGTTGGTAATGGTTACCTTCTAGGTACTGTTGAAGCCATGCAAGATGATGATTATAACTACGGACTATAAGAAAAAACTAGCTGAGCTAGTTTTTTTATTGTGTTCAATACTATATTCGAAAAACAAATAGAAAAAGAGTTCAAATTGAACTCTTTTTATTTTATTTTGCTTTTACTTCAAAACCTTCTGCTACACCTTCAGCAAAGTTTTCTTCAACAATGCTAGCACAGTGATCACAGATAGTCGCATTGTAGCTACGTTCTTTGGTAGTTGGATCGATACGACGGCAACGATCACAGACATCACCTTCAGCACGTTCTACTGTGAATGCTACACCTTCAAAGCTTACAGCAGATTCAGGAGCATCTCCTTCAGCAATAGTCAATGCTGAAACAATCAAAAGTTGAGCAAGGTTAGTGTTCAAACCTTCAAGAAGTTCTTTGACTTCAGCATTAGGATAGATTGTCAAATGAGCTTCAAGCGATTTACCGATAACTTTTTCGTTACGCGCTTCTTCCAAAGCTTTTTGAGCTTGGCCACGGAAATCCATGAAGGCATTCCATTTTTCAAGAAGTGCATCTTGACCAGCGAATTCTTCTGCTTCTGGCAACTCTGACAATTGAACATAGTCTTCTGTTTCAAATTCAAGATATGACCAAATTTCTTCTGCAGTGTGAGGAAGAATTGGTGTCAATAGTTTTGTAATCTTGACAAGAATATCGTAGAAGACTGTTTGCATTTGACGACGTTCAAGTGATTCTGCACTCTCAATATAAACCACATCTTTGGCAAAATCAAGATAGAAAGCAGACAACTCAACGTTAATAAAGTTAACCAAGGCTTTGTAGATAGTTAAGAATTCAAAGTTTGCATAGGCATCACGAATAGTCTTAACTAATTGGTTAAATCGAATAGTCATGTACTGATCTACAGAACGCAAGTCTTCAAAGGCTACTGCATCAGTTGTTGGATTGAAGTCAGATGTATTAGCAATCAAGAAACGAAGTGTGTTACGAATCTTACGATAAGATTCTGATACTTGGCTAAGGATATCCATTGAGATACGAACGTCATTAGTTGTATCAACACTTGTTACCCAAAGACGAAGAATTTCAGCACCAAATTGTTTCTCAACATCACTAGGAGCAATAGTATTACCGAGGGATTTAGACATCTTTTCACCCTTACCATCAAGCGCAAAACCTTGAGACAAGAGTTGTTTGTATGGTGCAACACCATTATTAGCAACAGATGTGATAAGTGATGAGTTAAACCATCCACGATATTGGTCTGAACCTTCAAGATAGAGGTCAGCTGGATAAGTCAACTCAGGACGGTTAACAACGACACCATTCCATGATGAACCTGAGTCAAACCATACGTCCATAATGTCAGTTTCTTTAGTAAACTCTCCGTTTGGTGAACCTGGATGTGTAAAGCCTTCTGGAAGAAGATCTTTGGCATCACGTTCCCACCAGATAACTGAACCGTGCTCTTCGAAAAGTTTAGCCACATGTTCGATTGTTTCTTCAGTCATGATTGGTGTTTTATCTTCAGCATAGAAGATTGGGAGTGGCACACCCCAAGCACGCTGACGAGAGATTACCCAGTCACCACGGTCACGAATCATGTTGTAAAGACGAACTTTACCCCACTCAGAATGGAATTTAACTTTTTCAATCTCATCCAAAATCTCTTGACGGAATTTAGAAACAGAGGCAAACCATTGTGGTACGGCACGCCAGATGATTGGTTTCTTCGTACGCCAGTCAAATGGGTATGAGTGTGAGATTTCTTCTTTAGCAAGGAGCAAATCACCGAGTTTTTCCATAACAATTGGAGCCACTTTATCGTAGAACTGACCTTCAAAATCAGGACCAGCATTTTCCATCATGATACCACGCTCATTAACGGTTACGGCAACTTCAAGGCCATTAGCAATACCTACGTTATAGTCATCCTCACCAAAACCAGGAGCCGTATGGACGATACCTGTACCTGAATCTGTAGTTACGTGATCACCAAGGATAACAAGCTCATCAACTTCTGTATCCCATGGGTGTTCAGTGACGATTTGATTCAATTCTTCACCACGGTATGACTGAAAGTACTTCCACATCAGTCCAACCAAATTTCTCAGAAAGACTATTAAGTAATTCAGAAGCAACGACAAATTTTGCGGTCTTCTCCGGCAGGTTTTACGAGAACGTATTCAATATCAGCACCAACAGTCAAACCACGTGAAGCTGTTACTGTAAATGGTGTTGTTGTCCAAACTACGATATATGTATCTGTGTCTAGTACTCCTTTACCATCCTTAACCTTATTGGCATAGTAAAGTGAGGTTGAAACTAAATCATGGTACTCGATTTCTGCTTCAGCAAGTGCTGATTCTGATGACCATGACCAATAAACTGGTTTTGCACCTTGATAGATGTAACCTTTTTTAGCCATCTCACCAAAGACACGGATTTGTGCAGCCTCATAGTCTGGTGTCAAAGTAACATATGGGTTATCCCAATCAGCCGAAACACCAAGACGTTTGAAATCTTCACGTTGTTTGTCAACTTGTGAAAGTGCATAATCACGACACATCTTAAGGTATTCAGCACGATCAAGTTCTTTACGTTTCACACCTTGTTTTGCCAACACTTGCTCAATTGGAAGACCATGCGTATCCCAACCAGGAACGTAAGGAGCATAGAAACCAGACATTGATTTTGAACGAACAATGATATCCTTAGAAATTTTATTCATCGCATGTCCAACGTGAATATTACCATTGGCATACGGAGGACCATCATGAAGAGTGAAGTGAGGTTTACCTTGGTTCAACTCTTGACGACGTTGATACATCTTAGCATCTTCCCACTCTTTTTGCCAGATTGGTTCTTTGTTAGGAAGTCCAGCTCGCATTGGAAAAGCTGTCTTACCTAGATTTAAGGTTTCTTTGAGTTTCATTATATCTCCTCTTTAAATTTAATTTACTAAATAAAAAGAGCCTTCATCAAAAAGGACGAAAGCTCGTGGTACCACCTTAATTCAGAGCAAAAAAACTTTTGCTCCCTCATATGTCCGTAAGGAGGACCATCCTTCTAACTTACTTAGTTCAGTTAGAATGCTTGAAAATGATAACTATCCAAATAGGGAATGTGGGACTCACACCATCTCCCACTCGCTGTTAATATACTTGGTAAGTTGTATTTTTCTTATTCGCTAATATTCAATTTAAACGTTTGTGTTTCGTTAAGATTAATTTCACCTGTTGACTCAGGTTGCAAATCAAAATCTTCATCTACTGGTGCTGAAGTTGGGAAATCTGCTACTTCACTCTCGAAAGTATCTGGAATACCAAAATCAACTGGAGTTGAAACAACTTCGTTTGTTTCATCAACTTCTGGACTAGAGAAATCTTCAACTTGCTTATTACTTTCAGCAACGCGACGTTGAAGTTCAGCCATTTCATCAGGAGTGAATTGACGAGTTGCATCAAATGAAGCTGCATCATTTGAATCAGGTACATGCTCATCCAAAACTTTTTCAACAACTTCTTTAAAGGCAGCATCTGAATTTTGAAGATAAATAGCTGTTGGTTGCAACAATTCACCCCATTCTGGAGCACTTGCTAAGCTAAGCTGACCTTCAACTGCAGCCAATAGGCGTTGGTGGAAGACACGACTTTGACGTTTAAGTTCTTCCGTTTCGATGGCAACACGTTTGGCTTCATCTGTTGCATCACGAAGAATTTCAGATGCCTTAGATTTAGCTTCTTCAACCAAATGAGTAGCATTGAAGTTAGCCTTATTAATCAAGTTAGCTGATTCGTCAGCCGCTGAAGCTTTAACTTTTTCAGCTGTTTCTTGAGCCAAAATAACTGATTGACTCAATGATTCTTTCATTTCATCAAAATAAGCCAATTTTTCTTCAAGCTCTTTTACACGAGCAGCAAGTTCACGATTGTCACGAACCAAATCTTCATAATCATCTACAATAATATCAAGAAATTCATCAACTTCTTGCTCATTATATCCACGAAATTTAGTTGTAAACTGTTTATCTTTAATATCAAGTGCTGTAATAGCCATTACAGGCCTCCTTTATTTTTCATTACCATATCTGATGGTTTAAATTAAATAACTACTTTTTTCTCCGTCTTAACAGACTTTCAATAACGATTTTAGCTTTCCCGGACTTTGAAAATCCGTCTTGTTGAGCTAGTCGAAATCGACCATAACCTCTAACCGAAATCATATCACCAATCATAACCGTCTGATTAGCCTTCTCAATTTGTCTATAATTTAATTTAACTTTTCCAGAAGCAATAAGTTTTAAGGCGTTAGAACGGGATAGGTTTAATACCGTCGCCAACACATTATCAAGACGCATACTGGAAAGTAAAACAAAAGATTGTGAATAGTTTTCTTGATTTGAAATCCAATCGTCTTTGCTTACTTCTTTTAGAGTAACCGAAACATTTCCAATCTTAGTAATCGTCATTATCGCATAACTTGCTAAATGAGAAGCAATGGAAAATTGAACACGTCCTTCTTCATCAAGAATAATATCTCCAAATACTTGACGGTCAAGACCAAGTTGATTAATCAGTGCTCCCAAAACTTTTGGGTGTGTCAATTTATTGAACTGTCTCGCATAAGAGATTTCTAGGCGTTTAATTTCAAAGTCTTCGTCATCAAGCTCGTAATATTCGGGAGCAAGAATAACTCTTCCATATTCTTCAGATTCAGGAGTAGAACTCACAAAAAATTTTAAATTGTAGTAATGAGCTAACTCTTCAACAATCTGAATTTCACGAGGATTCAAGAAATCAGTTAAGTAAGGACTGTACCTATCATCAACTAATTGACAAAATCCCCTAACCTTCTCTAGAAAAGGACGTTCATCTAACGAGTAATGCTGTTCAATATTTAATATCTGACATCAGAGTAGAATAAATCTAAGAATTCTAAGTGAAAAGTTTAGTAGAAGTACAATTACCAATATTGAAAAATCAATACCAGCAAAAGCTAAATTCAGGCGACGAAATGGTGCGAGAATCGGTTGAACAATTTGTCTAATGATTCTTCCAAGGCTAGTATCATAAGCTCCTGGAAACCAGGACAACAAAGCATAGACTACAAGAAGAATCTCTATCACGTTAACAACACGTGCCCAAATAACATAAAGTAATACAGACATTGCTTAACGTCTCTTCATGTCGAAGTCAAAATTAGCTTCTTGGTTGCCATGCGCCAACCCAATCTCTTCGATGTCAACAACGACATTAATTGGCGTAAGCAAATACATTGAAGAGCCAACTTTTTGCAAGTTGCCTGTAAGTACCTTGCTAGCACCATCAATAAAGTCAAGACAACGACGAGCTTGCGCTTCCAACATATATTGAAAATCGATTAAAACACATTCGTTTTCAATCAATAGTTCTACAATTTCCTGAGCATCTTCATACTTTTTAGGATATTTAATTGCAATTGTTGTTTTAGTTGTATTCATCTGTTGTGGTCCCTGATTTGCTTGTGAACGACTCAGAGGTAAACTACGAAGGACTTGAGTTTCCTGTAAGTCTGAATGAACATGTTGGCGACGAGGAGGGACTGTTGCCTGAGAACGCTCAGGTTGACGTTGCTGACGAGGAGGTTGTGTCTGCACAGGTTTCTGTGCTTTCACTGGACGTTCTTTAGCCTCTTCTTTAGCAGCATCTTCATAATCTGTTACTTCGTCGGTATCAAAATATGAAACAATTTTATCAATTGCGTCTTTAATGCCATAAGGTTATTCTCCGTTCTCTTTAAAGAATGCACTGCCTATTCTGACAAAGGTTGATCCATTCTGAATAGCCATGTCATAGTCTCGACTCATCCCCATGCTTAACTGATCACAAGGAACATTCTTTAGTTTTTTCTCTTGAATTGATTGTCTAAGTTCATTTGTCTCAGCAAAAATCTTATCAAGTTCTTGAGCATCTGCATCAATTGGAGCCATAGTCATGAGTCCAACTATACAAATCTTATCAAGATTTTCAATTTGTTTTAGAACAGTATCAAGTTCTTCAGGTGAAAAACCATGTTTTGACTCTTCACCTGAAACGTTAACTTGTAGGAAGCAATTAATGGTGTGGTCGGCACGCTTTTGAATTTCCTCTGCCAATTTAACAGAATCCAAAGCATGAAAATAATCAACTAAATTAATAACATCCTTTACTTTACGACGTTGCAGGGTACCAATGAGGTGCCAAGTCAAATCATAATTTTTTAAAGCTTGATACTTATCTAAGAATTTATCAACGCGATTTTCAGCAATGTGCTTGATTCCCGTTTTAACCAATTCTTCAGCGACATCACTTGAAACATATTTGGTTACGGCAACAATATTGACGTCATCGCTAGAGCGATTAGCATTTTCACAAGCTCTTTTTACCGCTTGATAAACATTATTTTTATTCTCTTCTATAGTCATTATTAACGATTTTTAAAGAATGGTGGTGTCTCCAATTCATCATCATCTTCAACATCACTTGAGAATGTAGACATAGTCAATTGACTATCTAGTTGACCAGTTTCAGGACGAGAAATATTATCACGTCTCAAATCCCAATTACCAAAAGCTGACTGCTCTTGTTGAGGAGCTGCCGCTGCAGGACGAACTCCTGCTTGAGGCATTGAAGGTGTTTCATTATAGTCAAAATTTGGTTGACGTTCAAATGAAGGTTGAGAAACTGGACGTTGCTCTTCTTGAACAACTTGTTGAGCAGGAGCTGATGTTGTGAAGGAGCTGTAGTCACTTTACGTGGCTGAGCTTTCATACCAGATACTTTTTCAGCACGATCTTGACGAACTCCAGTTGCAACAACAGTTACACGGATTTCATCTTTCAATGTATCATCGATTGATGTACCAAGCCAAATGTTAACACCGCTACCAGCTGCTTGACCAACAATTTCAGATGCTTCTTCTGCTTCTGTAAGCGTCATATCAAGACCACCAGTTACGTTAACGATAACATCTTCTGCACCATCAATAGTAGTTTCAAGAAGTGGTGAATAGATTGCTTTGCGTGCAGCTTCAACAATACGTTCTTCACCTGAACCAATACCAATACCCATAAGTGCATTACCTTTATTTGCCATAACTGTTTTCACATCGGCAAAGTCGAGGTTGATCAAACCTGGGTTAGTGATAAGGTCTGTAATACCTTGGACCCCTTGACGAAGAACATTATCTGCTTCACTAAGAGCTTCAAGAAGTGGTGTTTTCTTATCAACGATTTCAAGAAGGTTATTGTTAGAGATAATAAGAAGGGTATCAACTTGCTCACGCAATTCTTGAATACCTTCGACAGCGAAGGCACCACGTTTGTTACCTTCGAAATCCAAATGGACGTGTCACAACTGCAACTGTCAATGCACCCAAGCTTTTCGCAATACGTGCAATAACTGGTGCTGCCCCTGTACCAGAGCCACCACCCATACCAGCAGTGATAAAGACCATATCAGCTCCTGTAAGTGCTTCTGTAAGTGTTTCTTCACTTTCTTCAGCTGCCTTACGACCAACTTCAGGTTGACCTCCGGCACCAAGGCCACGAGTCAATTTAGGACCCAATTGGATTACTGTTTCTGCTTTAGAAGAGCTGAGTGCTTGAATATCAGTATTAGCTGCAATAAATTCAACACCAGCAAGACCTTCTTCAATCATTCGGTTGATGGCGTTTCCGCCACCTCCACCGACACCGATAACTTTAATTACCGCACCTTGAACTGATGCGCTATCAAATGAAAAACTCATTTTATTTCCTCGCTTTTACTAGATTCAATTAATCAAACATACTGCCGAAAATACCACGAACACGATCACCAAGTTTTTGTTTTTGTTCATGATTTTCTTCTTCAACTGGCAGAGGTACCTCAATGGTGTTCTCAACTGGAACAGGACTTGGCTGAGGAGCCACTCGAGGTGCTGGAGCAGGAGTTCTATCAAAACTCAAGGCAGGAGCCTCATTGTCGATTGGTTTACGACGAAGATACTCTTCACCAGACACAGCCTGTTGTGCAATGATATCAACTTCTGTAAGAAGACCAACATACTCAACAAGACTAATCACATTTGCAAACATTGGATTACGGATACCAACTTGATTTGGCACGTAAAGTTTAACATTTGTCTCAAATTTCTTGAGCAACTTCAACCACACCTGGCATGATAGCTGTTCCACCTACAAGGACAATGCCACCAGGCAAATCAAGTAGACGTCCTCGAGTCAAGTCTTGTTTAACTCTATCAAGGATATGCTTCACACGAGCTGAGATAATCTCAGCAAGGTATTTTTCTGTAATCTCAACTGGTGAATTCTCACCTACAACTTCTACTTGGACAGTTTCTGTTTCGCTTGCTTCTTCAATATCTGCATTACCAAAATTGAACTTAAGTGCTTCAGCAATCTGCATTGAAGTCTTCAAAACTTTTGAAATATCCTTAGTGATGTACTCGCCACCTTCAGAATAAATATTGGTAAATTGAAGTTCTTGAGCACGCATGCTTGCAACAGTTGTTTGACCGCCACCCATATCAATAACAGTAGCACCAAACTCACGTTCACCTTCATTTAGAAACAGCACGTGTCATTGCAAGAGGAGAGATGATAATATTCTCTACTTGAATACCCAGCACGTTCAACTGTCTTACGAAGGTTGTGAAGAATCGTTGTTGGACCTGTGTAAATGAGACCTCTCATTTCAAGACGAATCCCCATCATTCCACGAGGATCACGAATTCCTTGAAAGCCATCAACAATAAACTCTTCAGGAACTAGTGAGATAACCTCACGCTCAGGTGTAATGCTCTTTGTCAAGGCTGAGCGAACAACACTTTCAACATCTTCATCTTTGATTTCTTTTGATTCACTTGTTACAGGAATCATACCTTGTGTAGGCTCAATTTGAAGAAGATTAGCTGGAAGCCCAACGTTCACTTGCTCAATAACAATCCCAGCTTTTTCTTCTGCTTGTTCAATAGCTGTTTTGATTGATTTTCGCTGCAGCGTCAATGTCAACAATGATGCCATCTTTCACACCAGAACTCTTAACATTACTTACTCCGATGACATTCATTGATCCATCAATAAACTCAGCAACAAGAACCTTAATCGAGCTAGTTCCTATATCTAATCCTGTAAAAAAGCCATCTCTAGCCATTCACTCGACCTCTCAATCTTTCCATTCAATATCTTTGTAAACTGTATAAAAACAGAATTATTCGGATACTATTGTACCATAAAAAAACGTAAAATGTCAGCATTTTACGTTTTTTATTATTCAATATTAGCCTTGAGCAGGGGAAGTCCGATGAGTTGTTTCTTGACCAACAGTTGGATTTTCTTGTCCTTGAATACCCGGATTTTCAGAATTAGACTCTTCCTCAGAATGCTGTTCCATTGATGTTGTAGTATCTTGACCTTCTTCAGAAGTTGCATTTTCTTCTTTTTTATCAGTCTTATCTTTATCTTTCTTTTTATCCCCATCAGTTTTTGATGATTCAACTTCAGGAGTCGTTGTATAAAGTCCAACTTCCATATCTACAATACTTCCATCTGAAAGTTGACTCTTAATTTTCTCGTAGTAAGGAAGCTTAACTGTTAATTGAGAAAGTGGAACACGAATGGAATTGCCATCATACAGCTCAATCGTTAGTAAATCTGAAGTTGCTTTAGTAGGCGTAAGATTAATAATTTGAATATTATTCTTGATTTTTGTATCAAGTTTATTTAATTCTTTTACTAACTCTTCAATTTTCTTCTCGTCATCCATCTTTAAGGTGATGAATTTATCAGGTAGATTACTAGTTGAAACTGTTCCTCCTGTCTTACCACTTTGAAGAATAGAAACATAACCATTTGTAGTTTGACGATAAGCCACGATTGGGTATTCTTTTACTGCAATATTAAATTGATTTGGAAAACTATATGTTACTGTAGCCTTTTTAACCCAAACATTGGTTTTTTCAACAGTTGATGCAACCTTTCCTTGGTTGAAAAAGACATGAGTGATATAGTCTGTATCAAGAATACCACTTGCAACTTTCACATCTTCTGGTAAAGCATTTTTTGTTCCTGATACAGTGAGAACCTTTTGTTTTGACCAAGGTGAAATAAAGAAAAGTGAAAATACGATTAGGAGTGCAGCGATAAAAATAACTAGTCCTGCAAGATTTTGTTGTGCAATTGGAATATTACTAGTCGTGTTCCCTTTTTTTCGTTTCTTCCTTTTGGTCTTTTTTTTCTTTCTAACCTTCTTTTTCACTGGTGGCTGGTTCTCATTTGAAGTCGCTTCTTCTGAATGAACGACCTTTCCATTCGCAAATTCTTCAGAATCTTCGGTTTCTTTTTTTCTCAAAAATTCGAGGTTTCTCTTCTGCCACTCTGTGAGAACTTGTTTTTCTTGTGATTCTTGATCCTTTTTTGCCATGAAATTCCTTTATTTTTTTGAAATACTAGTCACTAATAGGTTATAAAAATCATCAGGAGAAGTGATTTCCTCAGATTTAGCCATAGCTTCTTTGTAAGTCTCTGCATGTTCAACAAGTTGTTCAAGCTCATGATTTAAGGTTTCCCAACTTAATTCTGTTTCCTGTAATTGACGTGCGTAACCTTTTCGTTCAAAATAAGCAGCATTTTCAAGTTGGTCTCCTCGGCTAGCTTCTTTCCCTAAAGGAATAATTAAATGAAGTTTTTTCATAGCCAACAATTCGAAAATCGTATTTGAGCCACCACGAGTTACAACTAAATCTGCCGTATCCATAAGAGGTTGGTACAAATCTGTCACATAATCAACTCTATAAAGATGACGTTCTAAGGTATTCAATGAAGAGTCCCCAGAAATATTAATGACATTATATTTTTCCGTCAGTTGTGGAGTATTACTAATAAAATCATTAAATACCTTTGCACCAGCTGATCCACCAATGAAAAAGGACAGTTTTTAAGTTGTCATCAAACTGTTCTTTAATCTTATCAAGGGCATCAGACTGATTAGATGTCGCCATTCCTACCTTTGTAATCGCACCTACATGTTTTGTCTTTCGCCAATCCTTTTGATTGTTCAAAAGTCGTAAACATAGTAGTCGCAAATTTATAGGCAATTTTATTGGCCAAGCCCATAGAAAGGTCAGACTCATGCACATAGACAGGAACTCCCTAATAATTTAGAAGCAATTACCGGTGGCACTGAGACAAATCCACCCTTTGAAAAGAGTGCTTGGGGGACGAATCTTGGCAACAATTGCAATAGACTGTAGAATCCCCCAACCAACTTTAAAGACATCCAACATATTTTGCCATGAGAAAATAACGACGTAGTTTACCTGTAGCAATACTATGGAAAGTCACATCTAAGCCAGATTTATCAATCTGCTCATGTTCAATCCCGTGCTTATCACCGATATAGTGCACTTCCCATCCATCTTTGAGAAATTTTGGAATTAAGATAAGATTTAAAGTCACATGTCCAACGGTTCCACCACCGGTAAAAACAATCTTTTTCGCTTTTGCCATAGACTATCCCTTCAATTGCTCAACAGTTGTAATAAATTCGTCACCACGCACTTCGAAATTCTTGTACATATCCCAGCTTGCGTTTGCAGGGACTCAACAAGACAACATCTCCTGCACTGGCTTGATCAAAAGGCAATACGTGTCGCATCTGCCACATCTTTGGCATCAAGATAAGTCACGCCCGCTTTATCAGCAGCACGTTTGACACGAGGGAGCTGATTCTCCCTAAAATCACCATTTTCTTAAGACCAGTAATGTCAGGAATGAGTTCATCAAATTCATTACCACGGTCCAAACCACCGGCAATCAAAATGACTTTACTATTATCAAAACCCAGAAAGTGCTTTTTGTGTCGCTAAAATGTTTGTTGACTTACTATCATTGTAGAATCTTTCACTTCATCGATAGTGTCAACGAATTGGAGACGGTGCTTAACCCCACCAAAGCTTGCGAGGGTTTCCTTGATAGCTTGGTTTGAAATACCTGACAATTTTGCTACAGCTATAGTTGCCAAGGCATTTTCAACATTATGACTACCAGGAACGCCAATCTCATCAGCTTGCATCACCAATTCACCTTTGAAGTAGAGACCACCATTTTCAAGATAGGCACCATCTACTTTTTCCACTGTTGAGAATGGTACTACTTGTGCTTTAGTTTGTGTAGCTAATTCCTTAGCCAAATCTTGATTGAAGTTCAAAACAACAAAATCATCCGCAGTCATCTGATTTTGAATATTCCATTTGGCAGCCACATATTCTTCAAAACTACCATGATAGTCAATATGTGTCGGCATCAAGTTAGTAATCACAGCAATATGTGGATGGAAGCTATCAATCCCCATCAATTGGAAAGAAGACAATTCCATAACTAAGATATCTTGAGCAGTAACTGACTGTGCAACTTCTGACGCAGGGAAACCGATATTTCCAGACAAGACACCCGATTTGCCACCATGGTTTAGGACATCAGCAATCATAGTTGTCGTTGTTGTCTTACCATTTGAGCCTGTAATACCGATAATAGGTGCTTCAGATACTAGGTAAGCTAATTCCACTTCAGTCCAAACAGGAATGCCTTTTTCAAGTGCACGAGCTACCATTGGATTGTCATAACGAATTCCAGGATTTTTCACCATTAATTCAAAATTTTCATCCAAATAGTTCAAGAGGATGTCCGCCACAGACAACCTTGATCCCTTCTTCAAGAAGCGCCTGTGCTGATGGATTTTCCTCAAATGGTTTCCCATCATTTACTGTGACAATAGCACCCAACTTAGCCAATAGGCGGGCAGCTGCTTCACCAGATTTAGCCAAACCAAGGACCAAAACTTTTTTATTTTCAAATTGTGTTACTGATTTCATAATTCGTCCATTCTCTCAAATTGTATCATAATCATTTTACCCTTTATCCCAAGCTATTTCAAGGAGTTACCTCTTCTTGGCAAAAGAAAAAGCCAATCTATCCGATTGACTTTTAATCTCATGCTACTTACTTTATCTTCATGTTCAGCTTTTTCATGATTAAGCTCTGACATGGCGAAAAAATCTTTCAAGGTGAAATAGCTCAATACAAGCATTCCCACCGTAACAAAGAACTCACCAGGTAAACTGAAGAATTTAATGATTGATAGCACTGCTAAAAGTAGGAGCAATGCTAAAGGTAGCCATGACAAAGAGAAGATTCATGGTGTTTTTTACCGACTTTGGTGCAATAAAGAAATAGAATGATGCAATCAATATAGCAACAATCAGATAAAACATCTCTTCTCCTCTCTATATATTATTCAGCTTCTGCTGCTTTTTTCTTACGTTTATTGGCTTTATCACGCTCTGCTTTATTCAAAATTTGTTTACGCAAGCGGATAGATTCAGGCGTTACTTCCATGTACTCATCATCATCCAAGAATTCAAGTGATTCTTCAAGAGTCAAGATACGTGGAGTCTTGATAACAGCCGTTTGGTCCTTAGTTGCTGAACGCACGTTTGTCATTTGTTTTGCTGTAGTGATATTGACACCAAGGTCATTTTCACGAGCATTTTCACCAACAATCATACCTTCATAAACTTCAGTACCTGGGTTAACAAAGATTGTACCACGTTCTTCAATACGCATGATTGAGTAAGTTGTCGCTTTACCAGTATCGATAGAAACGAGGGCACCACGGTGACGTCCACCAATTTCACCAGCAACAACTGGCAAGTATTGGTCGAAAGTATGGTTCATGATACCGTAACCACGTGTCATAGACAAGAATTCAGTTGAGAATCCAATAAGTCCACGAGCTGGTACGAGGAAGATAAGACGTGTCTGACCGTTACCAACCATTTGCATATCAAGCATATCACCTTTACGTTCTGAAAGGGCTTGGATGATAGAACCTTGGTACTCTTCTGGAGTATCAATTTGAACACGTTCAAATGGCTCACATTTCACGCCATCAATTTCTTTGATGATAACTTCTGGACGAGATACTTGAAGTTCGTATCCTTCACGACGCATTGTTTCGATAAGGATTGACAAGTGCAATTCCCCACGTCCTGAGACAGTCCATTTATCTGGTGAGTCAGTTGGATCTACACGAAGAGATACGTCTGTTTGCAACTCTGCCAAGAGACGCTCTTCAACCTTTACGTGATGTCACGTGTTTACCTTCACGACCTGCAAATGGTGAGTTATTAGCCAAGAAAGTCATTTGAAGTGTTGGTTCGTCAATACGAAGAACTGGCAATGGTTCAACAGCATCAGTGGGTGTAATTGTTTCACCAACGAAGATGTCTTCCATACCTGAGATGGCAATCAAATCACCAGCTTTTGCTTCTTCAATTTCACGACGTTCCAAACCAAAGAAACCGAAAAGTTTAGTAACACGGAAGTTCTTTGTTGTTCCATCAAGTTTTGAAAGGGTAACTTGGTCACCGACTTTTACAGTTCCACGGAAGATACGTCCGATACCGATACGTCCAACGAAATCATTGTAGTCAAGAAGTGACACTTGGAATTGAAGAGGCTCATCTGAGTTATCTACAGGAGCTGGGATGTGGTCAATAATAGTGTCAAAGATTGGAGCCATAGTGTGCTCTTGATCAGCAGGGTTATCTGACAATGATGATGTTCCGTTAATCGCTGATGCATACACAACTGGGAATTCCAACTGATCATCATCGGCACCAAGCTCGATGAAAAGTTCAAGAACTTCATCAACAACTTCTTCAGGACGAGCTGATGGTTTATCAATCTTGTTAACAACAACGATAGGTGTCAAGTTTTGCTCAAGCGCTTTTTTCAACACAAAACGTGTTTGAGGCATTGTACCTTCGTAGGCATCGACAACAAGGACAACCCCATCAACCATTTTCATGATACGTTCAACTTCTCCACCGAAGTCCGCGTGACCTGGTGTATCCATGATGTTGATACGCGTACCGTTATAAGCAACGGCTGTATTTTTGGCAAGGATGGTAATTCCACGTTCTTTTTCAAGATCGTTTGAGTCCATTGCACGCTCATCAAGCTCTTTACGCTCGTCAAGAGTGTGTGATTGTTTCAACAATTCATCAACAAGTGTTGTTTTACCGTGGTCAACGTGGGCAATGATGGCTACGTTACGGATATCTTCTCTAAGTTTAGTCATTTTTTCCTCTTTAATTTTTATTTCAACTTTTAAAGTATACCACATTTTCAACAAAATGGCAGAGCTCAGCTGATTGTAAACGTTTTTCAACAAGAAAGGTGCTGTCCACCTATAATTGGTCAGACACACCTTCTGTCATTCATTAGTTATCAATTATAAGTGCAAGGCTAGCAGCTCCAATGATACCAGCATCATTTCCAAGCTCTGCTAATTTCACTTTTGTTGTACGGCGAACTTGTGGGAATGCATAACGTGTAAAGTATCCTTCAACACGGCTACGCAAGAATTCACCAGCTGCTGAAACACCACCACCGATGACAACTGAATCTGGGTTGAGAATATTTGAGATATTTGCTGTTGCAAGTCCTAGGTATTCAGAGACTTTGTCAACGATGCTATCAGCAAACTTGTCGCCTTCGGCAGCGGCAACGAAAATATCTTTACTTGTTACTTGCTCACCATTATCTACAGCAGCTTTAATAGAAGAGTCACCTTCATATCCTTCTGCTAAATGACGTGCCAAACGTACGACACCTGTTGCAGAAGCTACAGTTTCCAAGCATCCTTTGTTTCCGCAAGTACATTCAAATCCTGTTTCAGGCTCAACGATAATGTGGCCAATTTCACCACCAGCACCGCCAACACCATGGATCAAGTTACCATCAGCGATAACGCCGCCACCAACTCCTGTTCCTAATGTCACAAAGACAACATCAGGATTGTTAGCACCAGCACCAACCCAACGTTCACCGAGGGCAGCAACGTTAGCATCATTATCAATTGCAAATGGAATACCGAGTTCTTTTTCGATGACAGATCCAACTTCTTGAGTTTCTGCCCAGTTCAAGTTGAAAGCACCAGTGACCGTTTTATTTTCACGATTAACAGCTCCTGGAGAACCCATACCAATTCCAATGAAATCTTCTGCAGTAAGTCCGTACATTTCCAAACGGTGTTTCAAAGACTCCACGATGTTAGGGACGATGTGACGACCATTTTCAAGCGTATTTGTTTCAATCGCCCATTTTTCTTGGACTTCACCTTCTGAAGTCAAAATACCAAATTTAACAGTTGTTCCACCAAGGTCAATTCCCAAGAGTTTTTTACTCATTTTCTTTCTCCATTTCAATGCGATGTTCACGTCGTAAAATCATTTCAGCAGTAAGATAGTTGTCCTTATCCACCAAACCATTCTGGTAGAGGGCTTCTAACTCAATCTTCATCATTTCGATATCATAAAGCCTTTTTCCCTAGGTGAACTACTATGCCAAACTGTTTCAACAACTGTTGAACGTCATATAAAGTTTTCATAGCAATATTTTAGCAAAAAGCTTCTGCCATGACAAGATAGTTTTGAAAACCTTTACAGATTATTGTATACTTCAAAAAAAGACCTGAGTCATTTAGACTCAGGTTTATTGACAATTCGGGCAAATCCCATGTAAAATCATCTGTTCACGAGTAATGCGAAATCCTGTTTGTGATTCTACCTCTTCCTTGAAAGACGGAATCGGTAAGTCTAAGTCAGTAATGTGACCACATTTTTCACAAACAATGTTTAAGTGGTCATGTCCCATAAAATCATAATAGGTTGTATTATCATTATTAACCTTGATTTCAGAGACAATCCCTTCTTCAACCAACACCTTCAGGTTGTTATAGACCGTCGCTAAACTCATCCCAGGATTGTCAGGGAGTAGGTCATAATATATCACATCTGCACTAGGGATGTTGATCAGACATCATCAAATAGCGAATAACAGCTTTACGAGATTCCGTCAACCGAATTCCTTTAGCTTTTAACTGATTTAGGACATCTTCATAAACGCCTAGACTACGTCGATGTACAGACATATCGCCACCCTCCCTTCTTCTAAAAGTATTTTACGTCTATTATACACTTTTAGAGGAACTCTTGACAATCATCTTAACTCAAAAATGCTTATCTCAAGCCTGGCGCTTGTCCAAGCTCAGCAGTCAACATCCAGATTGTCTTATCAATTTCAGATTTAGCTGCAGTGAAGATATCATTTGAAGGAGCATCTCCTTCTTCATCTGTGATATCCAAACCAACTTGGAACAATACTGACAAATATTTGTATGTATCAACCAATAATTGAATTTGATCAGACATTGGTTTATCAAATGTACCAGTAGTTTCAGTCAAGCCTGAATTGGATGAAAATTCTACCAAAGTTGAGTATGGTTCCCCACCAATAGTAATCAAACGCTCACTAATAACATCAAGATGAGCATTCAAACTATCCATCAATTCATCCATTTTTGGATGAAGATAGAGGAAACCAGGACCACGCATATACCAATGAACTTGGTGAACGATCGAAGCTGCTACAGACAAATCAGCAACTGCTTGATTCAAAACTGCTTTAGTTTTTGTATTTGAAGGGTGTTTCAGCTTGTTGGTTAACTGTTTCATTGATTGTTTCTTTAATTGAATATACCATATTAATTCTCCTTATTTAGAATTACTATTATTTATATTTTTATTTTAGAATATTTCTAAATAAGATGCAAGCAAAATGTTTTTTCTCACTCTTTTTCGAATAATTAGGTATGTTAAGTATTATTTATTTTTTTCTAGGAGCCTCTTTAGGTTCATTTATCGGACTGATTTGTGATCGTTTTCCTGAAAAGTCGATTATTTTTCCTAGTAGTCACTGTAGTCACTGCAAGCATCAGTTGTGTTTTTTCGAGATGATCCCTATCCTCTCACAACTTTTCTTAAGATCTCGATGTCGATCATGTCAGACTTCTATACCTCTTCGTTACCTCTTTATGGAACTATTTTGTGGAGTAATATGCCTGCTATATTTTCTATGACTTTTTGAGTCTTGAAGTAACCTACTTTCTTTACTTCAGCCTTTGTTTATCAATTTTTGATTTGAAGCATAAATCCTATCCGCTTCTGATTTGGATAGTTGGAACACTCCCGCTCCTATTCATGGGAAACCACTATCTCACTTTTACCTTAGGACTCATATTAGCAATTATATCCTATATTAAACGTTTAAACATTGGAGAAGGCGATTTTCTCTACTTAGCTAGTGCCTCACTTATTTTCCCACTTTCAAAAACACTACTAATTATTGAAATTGCCTGCCTATTAGGACTAGCTTACTTCCTTCTACGAAGAAATCTCAAGGAATACATCGCATTTGTTCCATTTCTTTTTCTCGGGATAGTACTCCTTACTTTTTGTTCAATTGTGATAGAAAAAAGCCGATAAACCTCGGCTTTTCTTTATTAGTTCATATTAACACGGTGCCACTCATTAATGACATAACAAAGCATCTCTAATTGTTGCAGTCCTACATTATTAATTTCTGAAGTCTCTTCGTCCGAACCACCTAAATAACGTGTATAAATGGCTATAAGATACGGTGTATCTTCCATCACGATAGCATCAACATTTAAGGCTTCACGGACATAACCTGGTTTCTGATAAATAGTCAATCCTTGATTATATGTTTTATAATAATATTCTGGGAAAGACTCTCCCAAATATTTGAGAATATCTTTATAATCATCTTGATGTTTCCAGAGATAATCCAAAACTTGGATATAATAATCCGTTGTTGTCTTATTACCATGCATTTGGATAGTCTTCACTTCACCTTTTGATTTACCGTATTTATCGAGCATACCATAGAATTTTTCCATACCACCAAGGCGTTCTGCCAAAGCGTAGGCTGGTGTATTCTCTGAGTATACTAGAGAATATTCCTGCATCTCTGGAATAGTCATTGAACCACCAAAAGCAGCAACATAATTATCATGTTCACCCTTGATACTCATACTCAGTATTAGTAATATCAAAACGTTCAGTTAAAGAAAGTTTGCCTTTATTAACCTCATCCATGACCAGCATGTTTAGTGGCAATTTATAAGTTGATCCTGCAGTCATTGGCTGAGTATCATTCATAGAGTATTGCTCATTTGTCTTGGTATTTTTATATGAAAAAGCAATTTGGCTAGACTCAATACCTTGGTCAGCCATAAATGCTTCAACTACCTGGCTCAATGTCATGTTAGCATAATCATAATACAATCCATTACCATACATGGTATCTGCATCTGCTTCCATGACTGCTTGTTTAGCTTCGGCTGATTTATTAGTTGGAGTTACCTTTTCCTCTTTTTCTTTGTCTTCTTTTTTAGTGACTTTAGAATTAGAACCGAAGATATTTCCAAGGCTACCGGTGTTACTAGCTTGTTTACCACGTCCTGCTAAAGCAAGCATAGCAATAAATAAAAGAATTACCAAAACACCTAGGAAAGCTAAGATAAGATAAGCTTTTTTATCATCACGAGATGATTTTGATCTAGATTTCTTAGAGCGCTTACTTCTAAGTGCCAAGGTTTCAGTTTTTGCTTCTTTTTCCTTGTGCTCTACTGGTACTACTGTTTCCTCAGTTGCTTTCTGGTCTACTGATTTTTTAGAAGTCTTTTTAGTATCTTCTTTTACTTCTTTTTTGTTGCCTTTCTTGACATCTTTATTAGTGTCTTTTTGAAGGTCTTGTTTTAACGAATCTTTTTTCTTGTCTTTAGTTTTTCGGCGATTGCCACTATACTTTTTGCTTGAATGTTTTTCCTTTTTTTTCATAACAATTATAGTTTAAGCTATAATTCACTAAAAATCAAGGAGATTTTACAATCATATTACAAAAAAATTATCCCCTTTATAGTGAGGATAATTTTCAAAACTTTATTTCAGCTGCTGCATATAGCTCAGCAACTTTATTCCAGTTAATGATTTCAAAGAAAGCTTTGATGTAGTTTGGACGTACGTTACGGTAGTTTAGGTAGTAAGCATGTTCCCAAACATCAAGTGCCAAGATTGGTTTCTTACCATCTGAGATAGGAGTGTCTTGGTTAGCTGTTGAAACGACTTCAAGCTTACCTTCAGCGTTAACAACAAGCCATGCCCAACCTGAACCAAAACGAGTTGTTGCTGCTGCTGTGAAAGCTTCTTGGAAAGCTTCAAATGAGCCAAAAGCTTCGTTAATAGCAGCTGCTACTTCTGCAGTTGGTTCTTGTTTTTCAGGAGACAAGAGTTCCCAGAAAAGTGCGTGGTTAAGGTGTCCACCACCATTGTTAATAAGTGCTTGACGGATATCTGCTGGAATTTGTTCCACGTCAGCCAAAAGTGCTTCGAGATCTTCACCAATTTCTGGGTGTTTTTCAAGAGCAGCATTAGCATTTGCTACATAAGTTGCGTGGTGTTTATCGTGGTGAAGAGTCATTGTTTCAGCATCAATGTATGGTTCCAAAGCATCGTAAGCGTAAGGAAGGTCTGGAAGGATAATTGCCATAGTAAAGGTCCTCTTTTCATTTTTTCTTCATTTTACCGTAAAGTGGTAGAGCTTTCAAAAATTTTGCTTACAAAATCAAAGAAAACTCTAAATCTCTAGCGGTTTGATGCGATTTTTAAAAGTGCTAAATCAAACAAGTAATCTTTATCTAAAGTTCCTGTCTTTTTATCTGGTAATCTGTCTCTACTAAAATCTTAATCGTCATTTTTAAGAATGCTACTGACAAAGGACGACTATCTCTCAGTGCAAAACGAACCTGAAATTGATTGACTTTACGCCCTAAATAATCTGACAGACTTGAAACAATTTGCTGCTCACTTTTCCTTGAGCAGATAAGAGTTTAACCTGTAAATAGGTACGAAATTGTCCCAACATAACAGCAATCAACTTAATCTCATCTTCACCCTGAAGCCGTAAATCATGAACCAATTCACGAACACTCTGAATCTGGCCTCGCAAAAGAAGTTGCGTCATATCAAAAATATTATCTTGCAAACTTTTAGGAATGGCCTCAGCAATATCTTGCGATGAGATATTTCCTTCCGTTTTATACCCCTTTAGAAAAGCTAAGTTTTTTTGAACATCTGAAAAGTCAAAATTTGACTTAATCAAAAGTTCCTCAAAGACTCCTGTATCAAATGTAAGCCCCTCTTGATGCGCCTGCTTTTGAAAATAGGTTCTAAGTTCTGCATCTTTTAAGGGACTGGCTTCAAGCACCATGGCATCACGTTTGAGAAGTTTGACTAAACGACGCTTTCCATCTAGCTTTCCTGCAGACATCAAGACAAGACGTGTTGTTTCAACAGGAGACTCAAGATAATTTTCAAGGCGCTTCAACTCTTTCTCATCCAGATACGATTTTTTAGCAGTAGTCATATCCGCGAAATGATCAAAAATGACCACCTTCTCATCTGCAAAAAAAGGCATGCTTTCTAAATCGAGCTCAGCATCTTGATAATCAGTCTCAGACATATCAAAAATAAGAATAGGTTAAGTCACTCGGGATCAAAACCAATTTGTTTTAAAAAAATTTTTTTCTTTAGCTTGACTATACTGCCCTAAATCCTCGCCCGCCAAGACCGTTATCATAGGGGAGCTTTTTCTTTGGACAGCTTTTTCAATCGTTTCCATAGCAATCATGGTTTTATTATAACAGAATTTTCACCATAACAAAAAGCCCACCACCAAACGTGATGAACTTTACTTTATTAACCAGAGTTACGAAGACCTGTTGCAATACCGTTGATGGTAATGTGAATAAGGCTAATTTCGTCATCGGTCAAATCATTGTTACGAAGACGTTTAATCAATTCAATTTGGATGTAGTTCAAGACATTGAAGTATGGCAAACGGAAGTCCAAACTTGCTTTAAGCGATGGACTTTCATCAAGGAAGCCATCATGTTTTTCAATAGCAAGAATAACATCCTTAGTCAACTGCCACTCATCCAAAATAATATTGAAGACACTACGTACTTCTTCACTCTCTGCCAATTGTGCATAGTGGAAGGCGATATTCATGTCTGATTTTGAAAGCACCATGTCCACGTTTGACAAAAGTGAACGGAAGAATGGCCATGTTTCAAACATATGTTGAAGTTTCTCGAGGTTGCCTTCTTCAGCTTGGATAAAGCGATTAAAGGCAGAACCCACACCATACCAACCTGGGAACATGATACGGTTTTGTGACCATGAGAATACCCAAGGAATCGCACGAAGACCAGAAATCTCAGTAATTGTCTTACGAGCCGCTGGACGAGAACCGATATTCAAACTTGAGACTTCTTTAATAGGGCTTGCTTCAAAGAAGTAATCATAGAAATGTTCGTTTCCAAAGACAAGATCACGATAGATAACATTAGAATCATGAACAATACCGTCCATAATTTCACGGAAATCAACCAATTCATCTGGGTCGGCAATTTGACGTGTTACCATACGGTCAAGGGCAGCTGAAACAAGCATTTCAAGATTGTAGTAGGCAGCATCCTTATTACCATATTTATTACCGATAACTTCACCTTGCTCAGTCAAACGGATACGGTCCTTTAATGGTACCAAATGGTTGAGACGTAATGGCATCGTATGATGGGCCACCACCACGACCAACAGTACCACCACGGCCATGGAAGAAGGTAATCTTAATACCACGCTCTTCACCAATCTTAGTCAACTCATTTTGAGCTTTGTAAAGCGTCCAACCTGAAGATAAGTAACCACCATCTTTGTTAGAGTCTGAGTAACCCAACATGATTTCTTGGTAGTTGTTACTATTCTTGATCCAACGTTTAACGATATCATAACCAAGATATTGTTTCATGATATCATTAGAGTTTTCCAAGTCCTCGATAGTTTCAAAAAGTGGAACAATTTGGACACGCGCACGTTCAGTATCAACCAAACCAACTTCTTTAAGAAGGATAGCCAACTCAAACATATCAGAAACGCTCTCAGTGTGAGAAATGATATGTTGTTTGATGACATCTTCACCGATATAGTCTTTCAAGAGACGAGCAGTGCGGAAGATTGCCAATTCTTTTTCAAGTGTTTCAGACTTAGGCACATTAGTTGATGACAAGGTACGAGGATCTTCTTGCAATTCTTTAAGAAGAACAGCAACCTTTTCAACCTCAGTTAATTCACTATAGTTATCAACAATATTTGCAGATTTAAGCAACTCTGCTACACATGCTTCATGAACACTAGAATCTTGACGCATATCGATTGTAGCAAGATAGAAACCAAAGACTTCTACAGCTTGAAGAAGCTCTTCGAAATCACCTGAAATCAAGACAGCATCGTCGTTTTCAAGAAGTGAATTTTTGATTGCCAAAAGATCATCATGGAAGGCATCTGCTGTTTCGTAGAATTCTGTTGTTTGTTGTGAGACAGCTTGAAGACTTTGGCTGAGACGTTGTTGCACGTAATCAGCTACTACTTCACCTGTTGAAGCCGAACCCAGACGAACATTTTCAGAAAGGCGTTTAGCAACTCTGTCCTTACTGAAGTTTCCTTCTTTAAAGAAAAGAAGTGTCTGAATCAACTTAGACTGGATGTAACTGAAAGCACGACGGTAAGGTTCATTTTCACGATAAACAGATGTATCTGGAGAATGTTTCGCCATCTCTGCTACTGTATCTGAAACCTCAGTCAAGCGTGATGAGAGGGAGAATGAACGGTAAAGATTATCAACTTTTTCGATATAGTAGTTGAGGATAACTTCGCTTTGTACTGTTGCAGAAAGTTTAAGAGTTTCTGCTGTTACAAATGGGTTCCCGTCACGGTCACCACCAATCCACATACCCATAGTAATAGGTGTTGGATTGTCAAGTTCAATACCTTTTTCAACCGCTAAACGTTTGAATTCATGTGATAGGTTCGTAATCGCCTTAATCAATGAGGAGTTGTAATACTCCATAACGTTAGTGATTTCGTTTTTAACCTTAAGTTTTTTCTCACGAATGATATCTGTTTGCATCATAATTTCTACATAACGACGCAAATCTGCATACCATTTATCCTTGTTAATAAGACCAGCCTTAACATCACGATGCTTACGAAGAAGTTCGTGAATGTGGTTAGTCAATTCAAGCATAGTTTTACGTTGAACCTGAGTTGGGTGGGCTGTCAATACTGGCACGACATTGACATGTTCAAGAATGTCACGTGCATTATCACTTTCAGCGACAACATCAAAGGTTTCAGACAACTTACCTAGATAAGATTCATCAATATTGTTCTTGTGGTTGACTTCATAAGCCAAATCCACGTCCTCAGAGATATTAATCAAGAGAGGTAACAAAGAGAAATAACGTGATGCAACGACCATATCGTCATTCGTCATTTCTGAAATGGCTTGTGTAAGGGCCACATAGTCACCTTCATCATAAAGTTCAACCAAATGTTGGATAGTTGTGAGACCTTGCTCTCCAGCCATGCCTCGTGTTGCATCATCCAACAATTCTTTCAAGATACCAACTTCTTCAGAGATGATTTCCTGGTTGTTACTGCTTTCCAATTTGTTAAAAGCCAAACCGTATTCTCCTTACTTTATGTAGTACCCTTTTATCATATCACTTTTAAAACAAAAGTAAACTATTTTCCTTTAAATCGTCAGTTATTTTGCAATTTTCCGACTTTTTCAAACAATTTTTTAAGTCTATTTCCGAACTTTATAAAAAAAGACTCTGAAACAGAGTTCAGAATCTTAATTATACTTTTTTTGATAGAATTTGATTTCATCGCCATCTTCAACCTTAAGTTGGTTGGCTGCTTTTTCACCAAGTTTCCCATTAACATCAAACATCCAATAGATGCCCTTTATCTTTATCTTGAGAAATACCATCAATCTCAGTGATGAAAGCCATCGTTTTCTTGAACAGGATATACCTCTTCCAAGACATCAAGCACTGTATCCCCTTTTTGGATTTCTACTGATTTTTTCTTACTTTCCTTATCTGTTTTCAAAATCAAAGTCACTTGACCTTGAACCTTAGACTGATGATTGTTTGTGCTACTAGTAAGTTTAGCTGCCTCATTTTTTCCACAGGCTGCTAGGGTAACAAGTGATAAGGCAAGAAAGATATAGGTTAATAATTTTTTCATTTCAAAAACCTCCTAAAAATAGACTGGATGAATGGATAAAATAGAAGCGTCGATACTGCATGATAGGTGTCGTAAAGTAGACCAGAAATAACAAAGGTAATCCCACTTTTAAATAGGAGGCCATACCCTGTAATCAAGGAGAACCCCATAGAAAAAGGACAAAAAGAGTTACCAAAGCAATCTGCCAGACAAGTGATAACCTAGGTGCAATCAAACTCCAAAGAGCCATCAAGACGCCGAAGGTCAGAATCTGATTAAAGACCCAGGGACCAAAACCAAAGATGAATCCTGAGATGGACATGGTTAAAGCCATAATCAATAGACCATCTACCAAACCCAAATAAAGAACAGCCACAAAAAACATAGCTGTAATAGGCTGAATATTTGGCAATCCTATAAATGCTGACCGCAATCCTACTGCCAGAGCTGACAGAATGGCTATCCGAGCCATTCGTTGAATCGTTAGTTTCATATATCTATTATGCCAGAAATAAGAAAATATGACTAGTTTTAAAAAATAAAAACTAAAGATTTCATGAAAAACAGAGTGAGATCAGTACATATTGTTGAAAAATACTGTTCTTTTGTAGCCTCCTCACAAAGTCTCAAACAGTCTGATTAGGCTGATATTTGATATAAAAAAATATACTCTCGTTTACTATCCCCATCACTCATTAGATCAACATTATTTCATTAACTTACCTAATTACAAAAATTAACTTGACTTAATTTTTATTTTTGAATATATTAACTTAAGGAGGCAACTAATGATCCAAATCGAAAATATTAATGTGTCTTACCAACAGACATTGGCTCTAGATAATATCACCTTAAACCTAGACGGACCAAGTATCACCGGAATTATTGGTCCTAATGGTGCTGGCAAATCAACCCTAATTAAAGCACTTATTGGTATTATCCCTCACTCCGGGCAATTCCTATTCAATAAACAGCCTATTCGTCAGCAATTAAATCGTCTTTCCTATGTTGCACAAAAGGCGGAAATTGATTTTAACTTTCCAATTACTGTCAAAGAGTGCGTCTCTCTAGGCCTCTATTCCAAAACCAAGTTCTTTAAACGTCTAACTAAAAGAGATTGGTCTAAGGTCACAAAAGCTTTAGCTCTACTCGGTTTAAATGATCTGGCCCATCGCCAGATAAGCCAATTATCAGGGGGCCAATTTCAACGGGTTCTGATTGCTCGTTGTCTTGTACAAGAGGCAGATGTCCTCCTATTAGATGAGCCCTTCGTTGGGATCGATTCTGTTAGTGAAGATATTATCATGAACACCTTGAGGGAACTTAAGAAACAAGGAAAGCTTATTCTCATTGTTCACCATGATTTGAGCAAGGTCCCTCATTATTTTGACCAAGTCATCCTCCTCAATCGTAAATTGATTGCTAGCGGGCCTACTAATCTTATTTTTAATGAGGATAATCTCCGTAAAACCTACGGTAACAGTTTATTTTATAAAGGAGATGCAAATGTTTTCTGAATTTATTGATGGTTTGCTAAATTTCCACTTCTTGCAGAACGCCCTTATAACGGCTTTAGTTATTGGAATTGTCGGGGGGGCTGTTGGTTGTTTTATTATTCTAAGAGGTATGTCACTAATGGGTGATGCGATTTCACATGCGGTTTTACCTGGCGTAGCCATTTCCTTTATCTTAGGTATTAATTTTTTCATAGGAGCCATCGTCTTCGGTCTTTTAGCTTCTACAATAATTACCTATATCAAAAGCAATTCCATTATTAAGAGTGACACAGCAATCGGTATTACCTTTTCAAGCTTTCTAGCTCTTGGCATTATTCTCATAGGTGTCGCAAATAGTTCCACAGATCTCTTTCATATTCTCTTTGGAAATATTCTAGCTGTACAAGACTTGGATATGTGGATAACGATTGCCGTTGCCCTTCTCGTACTAACAACAATAAAAATTTTCTTTCGCCCTCTACTCCTGACATCCTTTGATCCAATCTTAGCTAAGTCTATTGGAGTTAGAGTCACCTTCTACCATTACTTACTTATGGTTATTCTCACCTTGGTTGCTGTGACTGCTATGCAAAGTGTTGGCACTATTCTTATTGTGGCTCTTTTAATCACACCGGCTGCTACCGCCTACTTATATGCTAATAGTCTTAAAACCATGATTCTCCTCTCATCAGTTTTTGGGGCCCTAGCCTCTGTTCTAGGTCTTTTTATAGGCTATAGTTTTAACATTGCGGCCGGTTCAAGCATTGTGTTAACATCTGCCCTTCTCTTTCTCATCAGCTTTTTCATCGTCCCTAAACAGAGTGGCATGAATAAGACTTATCAACAATAAAATAAAAGGATGAAAATAATATGAAAAAAATACTATCTATGAAAAAAATACTATCAACAATGGCACTATTACTTTTAGCGGTAGTTACTTTAGCAGCGTGTAATAATAAACAAGGCAGTAGCAAAGATAAATTACGAGTTGTTACGACTAATTCCATTATTGCCGATATCACCAAAAATATTGCTGGAGATAAAATCACTCTCCACAGTATTGTCCCGGTTGGTAAGGACCCTCACGAATATGAACCTCTTCCTGATGATGTAAAGAAGACGTCACAAGCTGACTTGATTTTTTATAACGGCATCAATTTAGAAACTGGTGGGAATGCTTGGTTTACTAAGTTAGTCAAGAATGCTCATAAGACAGAAAACAAAGATTATTTTGCAGTTAGTGATGGTGTTGAGGTGATTTACCTTGAAGGTCAGTCAGAAAAAGGTAAGGAGGATCCCCACGCTTGGCTTAATCTGGAAAATGGGATTATTTATGCTCAAAATATTGCTAAGCAACTGATCGCTAAGGACCCAAAAAACAAGACCTATCTACGAAAAGAATCTAAAAACCTATACTGACAAAGCTTAGTAAACTGGACCAAGAAGCTAAAGAGACATTTAACAAGATTCCCGATGAAAAAAACTGATTGTCACTAGTGAAGGATGTTTCAAATACTTCTCTAAAGCCTATGGAGTACCATCTGCCTACATCTGGGAAATCAATACTGAAGAAGAAGGTACACCAGACCAAATCAAAACACTCGTGGAAAAACTCCGTCAAACCAAAGGTACCAGCACTCTTTGTCGAATCTAGTGTCGATGAACGCCCTATGAAAACAGTATCTAAGGATACCAATATTCCTATTTATGCAAAAGATCTTTACAGATTCTATTGCTGAAAAAAAGGGCAAAGACGGTGATAGCTACTACAACATGATGAAATATAATCTGGATAAAATCACCCAGGGTTTGAATCAGTAAAAATCTTGTCTGAGATACGTTCTGTATTCTTCTGATAAAATCTGTTATACTAAGGTGAGACTATTTTTCAAAGGAAAAGAAACATGACACCTAATAAAGAAGACTACCTCAAATGTATCTATGAGATTGGTACTGAAGAAGGTAAAATCACTAATAAGGAAATCGCAAACCGCATGGAGGTGTCTCCACCTGCTGTGACGGAAATGATTAAGAAATTGATTTCAGAAGACCTCATCATCAAAGACAAAGTCAAAGGGCTATCTTCTAACGAAAACTGGTAAAATCAATGTTGCTGAACTCTATCGGAAACATCGCCTCATCGAAGTCTTTTTGGTGGACCACTTGCAATATACTTGCGACCTAATTCATCAAGAGGCTGAAATTTTAGAGCATACTGTCTCTGATCACTTTATCAATGCCCTTGACCGCCTACTCAATTACCCCCAAACCTGTCCACACGGTGGGCAAATCCCCAAGTCAGGTCAGCTCATAGAGGAAATCTACAACCAGACTTTTACACAAGATCTAACTCCTGGAGACTATGTACTTCGTCGAGTTCAGGATCAAATTGATTTACTCCATTATTTGGAAACTGTCGGTCTTAAAATTGGAGTAACTTTTACCTTGAAAGGCTTTGACCCTTTTACACAACTCTACCGCCTGAATATTGATGGAAAAGAAATTCAAATTCCAGAAACTGTTGCTAGCAACCTTTATATTGAATCAAACTAAAAAAGCGAGGCTGATGAAACACCCTTAGAAGTGTCATCAGTCTCACTTTTTTTACATTTGTTTCAAGCGTTCCACCCGTTCTGAAATTGGTGGGTGCGTATAAAAAAGCTTCTGCAAACCAGATTCCTTTTTAGGATCATTGATATAGAGGGCTGCGCTAGCATCATCCACGTGATGTTGCATTGGTTCACTATGATCAAGTTTAAGCAGAGCATTAATCATACCTTGTGGGTTACGTGTCAATTCGACGCTAGAAGCATCAGCTAGAAATTCACGCTGACGTGAAATAGCCAACTGAACCAGGGTAGCTGCCAAAGGCGCAAGAATAATGGCAATCAAGGAAATAATGAGAAGAATAATCTCCAAGCCACTACTTCCATTACGATCATCATCATTTCTACGACGGCCTCCACCCCAGAACATCATATTGCGAGCCATACTAGCTAGCATGGTGATGGCAGATGCCAAGGCAACTGCAATAGTCGAAATACGGATGTCATAGTTACGAATATGGCTGACTTCGTGCCCTATGACCCCTTCAAGTTCCTCACGATTCATAACTGCAAGAAGACCTGTCGTAGCAGCTACTGCAGCATTCTTAGGGCTTGATCCAGTCGCAAAAGCATTCATAGAAGGATCATTGACAATAAAGACACGTGGCATTGGGATTTGTGCTACCATAGCCATATCCTCAACCACATGATAAAGGTTTGGAGCGGTTTGTTCATCAACCTCTCGTGCACCATTCATAGCCATAACGACATTGGTTGATTGGAAAATCATGGTAACGGCATAGATAAAACCGATAACTAGAGCAAGAATCAAACCACCGAAGCCTGAACCTAACCAAAGATAGCCGACACCATAACCAACAAGGCCCAACAAGAGGAAAAAGACCAGGAGCAAAGCCAAGTCTTTCTCTTATTTCGAGCAATCTGATCAAATAACATATTAGTTACCTAGTCCACTGAAATCAACCTTAGGAACAGCTTTTTCTTCTTCTGGTGTTTCAAGGAATTCAGCAGCCTTAAAGCTAAACATCTTAGCAATAACATTGCTTGGGAATGTTTCCAATTTCACATTGTAGTTACTTGTCACACTGTTATAAAGTTGACGTGAATAGGCAATTTTATTTTCAGTGTTCGTCAACTCTTCTTGAAGCTGGCTAAAGTTGGCACTAGCCTTAAGATCAGGGTAACTTTCAGCTACCGCAAAGATGCCAGAAACCTGACGAGTCAATTCATCACTGGCACGCATAGCTGCTGCAGTAGAAGTCGCAGCTGCTACTTGATTACGAAGTTCTGCTACTTTTTCAAGCGTTGAACCTTCATATTTAGCGTAACCTTTAACCGTTTCAATCAAGTTAGGAAGGAGATCATTACGACGTTTCAATTGAACATCAATTTGACTCCATGCCTCCTTGGTTTGCATACGGCTTTTAACCAAGCCGTTATAACTTGCAATAACAAAAATCACAAGAACAACAATAATGGCAATAATAATCCAAATCATATTTTAATCCTTTCTTATACCTAAAAAGAGTCATTACGACTTCTCTTTCAAGTATCTTTGATAGTCTCAGTATATCAAATTTTCAGATAAAAGTGGTAAAATCTGAGTCGTTTTACAAAAAAACTGGACAAGATGTCCAGCTTTTGTATTACTCTTTAGACGTGTGTCGTTTACCTTGGGCTAGGGCATCTGCTTCTGTCATTGTAACGACATTTGCTTTGTTGGTATTGCTAGGCATACTGTTGATGTCATACCAATAAACATCTGCTGTTCCATGACGCGCCACATAAACTGTTCTACTTTCTTCTTGTGCAGGTTGCACAGGCTCTGGCTCAGAACTTGGTTGTTCAGTCACCTGTGAACTCTCAGAACTAGGCTCAGATGGCGCTTCAGTAAATTCAGTAACCGTATTTGTCGCTGTCCCATCTGCATAATTGATTTCTGCATTTGGTGATTGGTTATCCAAGATAACATGCGTAACTCCCTGACTGTCAAGAGTCTCCTTATCTCCACCAAGTTTAATTTCCAAGAGATTTCCAGAACTATCAATACCAACATACTGAAGTTCTACTTGACGAGGCAACAACTCATCTCCACTGTAGATAGCTGTTACCTTATAGTCTAACCAATAGTTAGGGTGGAGTGCTAGCCAGTTATCCAAAGCGATTCTCATAATAAAGCATACCTGACTGATTACCTTCGTCGGTTCCTTTATAATTTCCAGAATTCAACCAGGCAGTCATAGGTACTAAATTCTTGCCCTCGTCATTGACACCAGAAAACTGATAGCCAATCAAATGCCCTCGATTCATTAGCCAAGATTTTGATTTACCGTCACCATAATAAAACTTATAGTTATGCCATCCTACAGGATCATATTTTATTTTACCGGGACGCTTATTCTTCGGCTCGTCCTTATCTTGTAACTGTATATGAGCACTGTGGGCACGTCCTAGCTGGTCCTTCTCCTCCATGACAAACTGCTTTTGACCATTAAAAGCCAAGATACCATTATTCTCATCCGCTTGAACCACTTGAGAGCTCACAGCCAAAGATTGTTTGCTAGTATCAACTGAAAATCCAAATCCTAAAGTAAATACTAATAGAAGAAGAGCAAAATAAACAAATCCTACTATTTCTTTTTTCTTTCATCATCTTAACTCCTTAATTTTTCTTATCACTTTAATTATACAGGACCAAATCAAAGTGGATGATTAAAAATAAAGAATAATGATATTAGGTATCTTAGAGCTTGCTTAAAAACAAAAACACCCAATTTAATGGATGTTTCTTACCTATTATTTACCTGCTTTTTTACCTTGTTTTGTAAGATAAACTGTAGATATACTTAGTGCTGCAGCAACTCCGACAAGAAAGGAAGACCGTTGTCGTATTAGACTTACCTTTTTCTTTTGAAGTGCTAGCTTGGCTTTCAGAACTCTTGGCCACCTGTTTTGCCTCAGTTGCTTTATCAATACGGGCGACATTCTTAGGTGTGTCATCCTTCTTGCTTTCCGCCAATTCTGACAAATCACTGCTAATCTCTTTGGCAACACCTTCAGAGCTTGTAAGTGATGCCGCTTCTGAAGCTAATGTTTCAGAGGCCATAACCGCCATAACTTTACTTGCAATCACATCCACAGACTTCTCATTCAAAAGAGAATTAAAGCGAATAGCTTCTGAGGCGAGCTGACTGCTTGTTACAGGGGTTTTTAGGTCATTGTTATAAGCGACCTGACTATTTGGCGAGATGCTGACAACTTCAGATGTACGTGCTGTTGTTGGAGCTTCAGAAACTTTGACATCAACCTGACTTGTTGAACCCTTTTCAATAACTTCTGAAGAAACCTCGCTAATCGGATCCTTTTGTGTACTTTCTGAAGTTGGAGATTTCTCTGGGCTGTCAGAAGTAATTGCTACGTCAACCTGACTAGTAGATGAAGCTACTGAAGTTTCCTCATTCTTTGGTGACTCAGAGGCTGGAGCAGTTGAGCTTCCCTCACTCTTTGGTGTTTCTGAAACTGAAGTCTCGGAAATCACCTCACTGTTGGATGCTTCGGAAACTGGAGTGCTTGAACCTACTTCACTCTTTGGTGTTTCTGATGCTGAAGTTTCAGAAGCCACTTCACTTGTTGATGATTCAGAAATTGGAGTACTTGAGTTTTCTTCACTCTTTGGTGTTTCTGATGCTGAAGTTTCAGAAGCCACTTCACTGTTAGATGATTCAGAAACTGGAGTGCTTGAACTTTCCTCACTCTTTGGTGTTTCTGAAACTGAAGTCTCAGAAACTACTTCACTAGTTGATGCTTCAGAAACTGGAGTGCTTGAACTTGCCTCACTCTTTGGTGTTTCTGATGCTGAAGTCTCAGAAACTACTTCACTAGTTGATGTTTCAGAAACTGGAGTGCTTGAACTTTCCTTACTCTTTGGTGACTCGGAAACTGAAGTCTCTGAGATCACTTCACTGTTAGATGCTTCAGAAACTGGGGCAGTTGAGCTTGCCTCACTCTTTGGTGTTTCTGATGTTGAAGTTTCAGAAACCACTTCACTAGTTGATAATTCAGAAACTGGAGTGCTTGAACCTGCCTCACTATTTGGTGTTTCTGAAACTGAAGTCTCTGAGATCACTTCACTGTTAGATACTTCAGAAACTGGAGTGCTTGAACTTGCTTCACTCTTCGGTGCTTCAGAAATTGAAGTCTCAGAGACTGGATTATTGACAGGCTTTGGTTCAGGTTTTGTTGGAGAAACTGTTGAGACAGCCCCAACAATCGTCGCCTTATTGTCAATCGTATTATTAGATAAACGGATTTCTCCATTACCATTGTCACCCATCTCAAAGTTTTTGGTAATCACTGGATCAGCCAAGGTATTCAATAGTTTATTATCGTAGACATCGACATTCTTGATTGTTCCACGAACTTGTTGGAAATCAATGGCACCACGATGGAGCTTATAGAGGTCATTAGTTGTCCCTGAACGTAGAATGGTATTGTCATGAATCTTAATTCCAGAATCATTGAGGTCAAAATTGTGACCTGCAAAGACAGTGTTTACACGGATACCTGCTCCAGCAAAGACGTCCTTGATGAGGTTCCCTGAGATTTCATGCCCCTTACCACCAAAAATACCGATACCAGCCGCACGCCAGCCTGATTCAATGGTGTTGTTGAGGAATTTATTATTTTCCTCAGCTGCGGCATTTGTACCATCTGAAATACTTGACCAGATAGCTAAACCATCATCACCATTCCCACGGATATTAGAATTTTTAACTGTCGAATTCTTGGTCCCTTGAGCAAAGTTAATACCATCAGCCAAGTTATTACGGATACGAGCGTTTTCAATAACAAGACCGTCCGTATACTTCATATTTCCCGTCTGGTCGTAGTCTCCAATCCACATACCAACTTCAAAATGCTGAACCCAGATGTCATGAATTTTCGAATCCTTGCCAAGTGTTCCCGAAATAGCCTTGTACTGTGCATCCTCGTTATAACGAGAGGTCAAGTTGGAATCCATATAAAGATTGCTCAACTCAATACCATTACTATTATGACCGAAGACAATTCCACCACCATAGCGTTTATCACTTGTAAAGTGTAGTTGTGTATGCCAAACACCAGCACCTGAAATTTTTAGATTATCAGCTTCGATATTAACTTGTTTGTCAAAATTGAAACGTCCTTCTGGAATATAGACAGATTTTCCGCTGGCTTTAGCTTCCTCAACAGCCGCAAGTAGGGCAGCTGTGTCATCACTATCATCATTGGCAGATGCACCCTTATCCACGATACTGATGCTATTTTCACCTTGGGCAACTGGCGCTGGAGCCTGTTCTAGCTCAATAAAATCAATACCATAAGGGACATTGTCATCTTTCTTCTTAACTAAAGAAATCTTATCACCAGATTTCAATTGGATGTCCTTGAGGAGAAGACGTGTCTCATCAAAACGGAAGCGTGCACTTGATCCATCAACGACTTGATCATATTCGTGGTCACCTTTAAGGTACTGCCATGCTGAGTGAGATGACAAATCAAGATTACCAACGCTTGAACCATTGACCTGCACATCCAACTGACCTGATGCACCATCAGGTATTGTATAACGCACATTCAAAGCATTGGCTGGCTCGGTGACATTGAAAGTAACTGCTGCATCTTTTTTAGGAAGCTCGACATAAGTTTGGTTCGTCGCTTCCACGGCCGTAGATTCCATGTCAGTTGACTGTTGGATTGTAGCTCCATTTTCGATAGTCGCATTTTCTGCTTCATGAGTCGTGTAAGGCATTTTGGCACCGTAGGCATCTGTGTTATACTCCTTGCCTTGTCCTTGACCCTCAGTCGCATTGGTTAAGACATTTGCTGACGTTCCTTGATTTTGAGAGGTGCCTGTCTCAATCACTTGATCGATGGTCGGAGTCTGCTCAGCTGCTTGAACAGTCCTTACCTGAGGTTGAGACGGCATAATATTGGCAGGCTGAGAAGCTTGCACACTCTCTGATGCTAGCTCTGAAGTCGCCAACTGAGCTGTTGAAACCGCTTGAGGGGCCTGCGCTTGATTTGAAGCATCAGTCAAGTCACTAATCGATTGTGCCTCGTCAGCCTGAACTGCTTGCCCATTGGCAAGGGCCATGAAGCCAATCAAAGCCGATGCTGCCCCAATGGAATATTTTCGGATGCTGTACTTTGGTTTTGTTTTACTTTCTCTAAACAAGTTAATTCTCCCGATACTTTTTTTCACAATCTCTCCATTTTAGTTTTAAGCTATTCTCGAACTAAAAACAGAGACTCTCTAATATTAAAGATTGTTAATAATGCTGTTGTTTTCTTTTAATCCAAAAACAAACCAAAACAAATTATAAGTCATGAGAACACAAAATAAAAGGCTAAGTAATCCATTTTAACAAGGCCTTAACAAAAATGTCATATTAGAAAGTTCAGTTATTCATTTCTAAATTATAGTCTAAAAATGTCGCACAAAAAGGTGATTTCTTTCACGTGTAAGAAAGAAAAAACTCTAAATTTCCATAAAGGCTTATTTAGCAAGAGTTATCGGCTAAAACAATCAAATTGTATTAAATCTGTTTTCTCAGATTTATGTCAAACGTTTGACAGTCTTTTTTAATTTTACGATTCAAAGTATTATTTTCCGAATGTTTAAGTATTACAAATGTTAAATACCCAAAAATAAAAAAAGAGACAATAATCTGCCTCTGACTTTTCAAATAAATAGCTTAATCCTAACTGATTCTTACGATAACAATCTCTCTAATTCTTCAAGCGATAAACCAGTCACATCCGATACTACTTCTAACGACAGACCTTTTGACAGCATCTTACGAATCAGTTCTAGTTGTCCCTCATAACGACCTCGTTCTAACCCTTGTTTAAGTCCACGCTCTAGTCCTTGCTCTAACCCTTGTTCCAAGCCTTCTTCACGTGCTTCATCAATTGCTGTTTCCATAGTCATGTCATAATTTTCTTGAATACGTATGCGTTCATCAATCATCGCCTTTTCCTCCTGTGTCCAGCTGGATGAATCCAGTAATGAATCGGCATGCGTGACCGCTCGACTAGGTGCCTTAGAAAATGGGAGATTTCCAAAGAACTCTAGCCACTGCCGCCCTTCATCCCTGATATGCTTATCTTTATTATACTTATCCAACTCTAAAAAGGCAATCTGAAGAAGGTTCTGACTGTTTCCCATCCTTATAGTAAAGAATGCAGAGGCTTGCCCGTCCGACTATTGGCCATCCAATAAGTATTAATCGGGGACTCCTCATCTGGCAACAAGGTCTTTTCCAAGATAGCTATGCCATAGACTGGCTCCATCTGCTCATACATCTTATGCGTCTGTCCTTGTTGGCGTAATTGTTGCACATTTTCCACCAGCTGGTTAGCCAAATAATAATGAAAACGATTGAGAAAATAATGCTGCTTACGCACCTGAATCTCAATGATAACCTCAGTTTCATCATTCAACTTAGCTCGAACATCCACTGACGTTGAGAAAAGCTCATCCTCATCAAAGTCCTTTTTATGAAGCTGTGTCCCCTCCAAAATCTGAGCATCTACAACATCCAAATCCAAAATATCTCGAATAAATGCCACCGTCACTTCAGGCAGGCTGAAAATCTTCTTAGCCATGATATCCAAGGTCGGTGAGACATGCTTGTGTCTTTTTTCCATTTACCTCTCCTTAAGAAAAAATAGAGGGTTGGTCCCTCTACTTCTATCTATTCGGGAAAAGTAAATGAAAGATGGAGTTACCCCTTAAATGCTTCCACAAAGGCCTTGAGTTCTTCGTCTGCTTCTGGTGTCGTTCCATGAAGCTGTCCAAGCATGTCAAGAAGGGAGGCTGTCTGACTTTCAATCGTCGCATTGGTCTGATTAATCTTAGCCACAATCTCGGTCAAGGGCTCCACTTCCTCTTCCTCAAAGGTATCCACATAGCGAGGAATATTAAGGTTGTAGTCATTTTCCACAATCTCTTCAAAGCTAGCCAGATGGGCAAACTTGTCCATATCTTCACGGCTCTTATAGGCATTGAGAATCTTCTCAATATGGGCATCCGTCATGATGTTCTGATTTTTCCCCTTATCAAACTCCTTAGAAGCATCGATAAAGTAAACATCACGATTGGTGCGGTTCTTTTTGAGAATGATGACCGTCGTCGGAATACTGGTGTTAAAGAAAATATTAGCAGGCAGTCCGATTACCGTATCGATAGCACCTTCTTCCAACAAAGCCTTACGAATAGTCCCCTCGGCATTACCACGGAAGAGCACCCCATGAGGTAGGACAATAGCCATAACACCATTGTCTTGTTTTAAGTGATAGTAACCATGCAAGAGAAAAGCAAAATCGGCCTTAGACTTAGGTGCCAGTTTCCCAAATGGTGAGAAACGAGGGTCATCCATAAAACCTGAGCTTGCAGACCACTTGGCTGAATAAGGTGGGTTCATGAGAACGCCGTCAAAGTTAGTCGGCTCTTGAGTTGGCCAATCCTCATCCAAGGTATCAGCGTTGTGTAAAAACTGATTTTCAATCGGCACACCATGCAGAATCATGTTCATACGTGCCAGGTTATAAGTTGAGGTATTCAACTCTTGACCAAAGTAAACCACGGTCTGTGGTTGACGTGAATACCGTTTGGCATTAAGCAAGAGCGATCCTGACCCCATAGTCGCATCGTAAAGGGTAAAGCCTTGCTTGTCCTCACGTCCTAAAAAGGCAATCTGCGTCATAAGCTTGGCAACAGGTTGCGGTGTATAGAACTCACCAGCTTTCTTACCCGAATCCGTCGCAAACTGACCAATCAAGTACTCGTAAGCATCCCCCAACATATCACCAGCATGACCTGCCACATCTAGGACTGCCAACTCTTTCATCACAGCCGCAACCGTCTGGTTTTGCTTTTGAGGAGTCGCTCCAAGTTTCTTAGAGTAGAGGTCAATGTCTTCAAAAAGGTTTTCATAAAGCTCGTCACTCTGCTCAATATCACGGAAACCCTGAGCCAAGTCCTCTAACTGAAAGCTTCCATCATTCACTCGTTCCACTAAGGCCGTAAAGGTCAAGTCGGGATGAATGGCATAGCTCATCTCATCAGTGATGACTGCTAAGAGGTCCTCGTGAGTCTCCTCATCCTCGTAGTATTTACGATAGACTGCGAGTGCCTCTTCCAAGCTTTCTGTCTCTTCCTCCATGGTCTCAGCCACGAAAAAGAGCATCTTGTCCGACAAATACTTGTAAAAGACCATACCCAAGAGATAAGACTTGTAGTCGTTAGCATCCATCTTA